>OGEH01000354.1_pt1 | contig 34052 bp, 34 predicted proteins | sample 1570681 | NCBI WGS metagenome assembly OGEH01 (sample SAMEA2582126, study PRJEB24529) | metagenome | biome: Human gut stool | place: China | collected 2011 | reverse complement strand
ATCAAGCCTTGCAACATCGCATCGAGCGAGGCACACAACCGAAGGACTGCCGAGTATATGCGTAATATCGGGGAGTCCAGAATCTATGTCGTTCCCGAACTTTCCACCGATAACGAACAGTGGATAAATCCCGACTTCGGCACTCCCGAACTGCGAACTCATTATGACAATATCAAGCAAATGGTCAAGGAAAAGACCGGACGTGCCATGCAGGAAAAGGAAAGGGAACGCAAGGGAAAGAATGGAAAGATTATCAAGGTGGCGGGATGCTCACCCATCCGTGAAGGAGTATTGCTTATCAGACCGGACACCACACTGGCTGATGTACGCAAATTCGGTGAAGAGTGCCAAAGACGCTGGGGCATCACTCCGCTACAGATTTTCCTGCATAAAGACGAAGGGCATTGGCTGAACGGTCAGCCGGAAGCAGAAGACAAGGAGAGCTTCCAAGTCGGTAACAGATGGTTCAAACCAAATTATCATGCTCATGTCGTATTCGACTGGATGAACCATGAAACTGGAAAGAGCCGAAAGCTCAATGACGAGGATATGGCAACCATGCAGACCCTTGCTTCCGATATTCTCCTGATGGAACGTGGACAGGCAAAAGCTGTCACAGGTAAAGAGCATCTGGAACGAAATGATTTCATCATTGAGAAGCAGAAAGCCGAACTGCAACGTATAGAGGAAACCAAGCGACACAAGGAACAACAAGTAAGCCTTGCCGAACAGGAACTCAAACAGGTAAAAGCAGAGATACGCACGGACAAACTAAAGAAAACAGCCACCAATGCTGCTACCGCCATAGCAAGCGGTGTAGGTTCTCTTTTCGGAAGCGGTAAGCTGAAAGAACTGGAACATCACATCGAGCAGCTACATCAGGAAATTACCAAACGGGACAAAGCTACTGATGAATTAAAAATTCAGATACAACAAATACAGGAACAGCATAGCAGACAAATTCGTAATCTTCAAAGAATACATAATCAAGAACTTGAAGCCAAAGACAAGGAAATATCACGATTGAGCACCTTGCTTGAAAAAGCCCACAAATGGTTTCCCATGTTCAAAGAGATGTTGAGAATGGAAAAATTATGCGCTGTTATCGGGTTTACCAAAGACATGATAGAAAACCTCTTGACAAAGAAAGAATCCATACAATGTAGTGGCAAAATTTATTCCGAAGAACACAGGTGGAAATTTGACATCAAGAATGATATTTTTAGGGTTGAGAAACATCCGATGGATAGTGGTAAGCTTATGCTGACCATAAACCGACAACCCATAGTACAATGGTTTAAGGAACAATGGGAAAAGTTACAGCAGAATCTACGTAACTCGGTGCAGAGAGAGCAAAAATCCAGAGGATTTAGAATATAGAATAGCCTATTATTAATAAAATCAAGTATCTATGCATCCAAACAGATTGTTTTTATTACAGAATCAAAATCCTAAGAATTTATAAAAAATGAAGCCTAAAGAAGTTTTGGAAAAATGGATAGATTGCTTTAACAAAGCAGATGCTTATCATATAGCAGAGCTGTATGCTACTAATGCAGTAAATCATCAAGTCGCAAACGAACCAATAATAGGTAAAGAATCAATCTACAAAATGTTTGTGAATGAATTTGCCACTGCTAAAATGGTTTGTATGGTGGAAAATATTTTTGAAGATGGCGAATGGGCTATCATGGAATGGAAAGACTCTCTTGGACTTCGTGGATGCGGATTTTTTCATGTAAAAGATAACAAAATCGTCTTTCAAAGAGGGTATTGGGATAAACTTTCATTCTTGAAGCAACACAATCTTCCAATTGAATAAGTACTATCAGAATACGGACTGGGAAATTGAAATACCCAGTCCGAGTTATATAATGAATTTTACTTGTTAAACTATTTAAAGTCAGTTGGATAACAAACCATACCTTTCACATTCTCAGTAGCTCCAGGTATTAATTCAGCCACCATGCAATATTCATGAGAGACTTCGAAAGGAAATTCAATTCCTAAATCGATAGCCTTGCGATAGCCAAATCGAGGATAATACTCTTTATGCCCCAATACGACTGCTGTGCCGTAACCCAAAAGTGCTGCCCTCTGATGGGCTTACTGAATCAACATCCCCCCCCAATTCCCTTACGCTGGAATTCCGGCAAGACTGCCAATGGAGCTACACTCAGGGATGTGACAGACTGGGTGTCACTGTCTATCTTTACTTCTGTAAGTAAGATATACCAGACAATTTGTTTTTCTGTCATTTTCTTGTTCTTATCTAATTGTTAGGCTCATTGTTGTTATACATTGTTTAATTATAGATAAATCGTGAATATCCTTCTCTCTTAAATCGTAGCCCGAATGGAATACTTGTTGCCCTTTTGCAGAAATGCAAGGGATGCTTCTGCCTTCAAAGACTGCTGTTCCAAAATAGTCCGGTTGAAATTCATACCAGCCTCCATCCAAGTCGGCTTGTTTGGAAGTGCCGTCCGCATTCAAGACAAAAGGATGGATATCAATATAGCCTAATTCTTTGCTATACAGTTCCACACGGGTGGGCAACCAATTTGTTTCAATTTGATATCCTCTCTCCTGCAAAAGATCAAGGAGTTGGTCTGTATAATTGGCATCAAAATCAATGTCAATATCTCTATGCAAGCGGGTTTGCTGTCCGTACAAGACATCCACTCCCCAGCCTCCATCCAACCAAAACTGCATGTCCAGGCTTTCCAACAAGTCCAAAACTTGAAATAACTCTGTAATCGTAGTGTGTTCTTTCTTTGTCATATAATAATTCTTTAATAAATAATACTATGCGTAATTATCCAACTGCTTGATTGAAGAAATAAAATTTGCACCCACTCCAATCAGAAAGATAACCCATCCGCTGATCATAAAGACGGATGTGATACCCCATGCTTCCACCCAATATCCTGAAGCTACGATACCCAGCATTGATGGAAAGGTACTCAAACTAAAGATGAGAGAAAAAGTCCGTCCAAGCATGTCCGAAGCCAAGTTCTGCTGAATAATAGCGATGAAAAGCGCATGGTAAATGGAATAGGCTATGCCTCCTGTAAATGTTAGGCAAACAAAACCTATAAATGCGCTTGATGGTAAATAACTGGCGCTAATCAGATACAATCCCAATATCACATAAGCCGTATGCATCACTAATGTTTGCTTGCTTTTCAAAGCCTTACAGGCAAGTACTAAACCGCCCAACAATGCCCCTGAGCCCCAACCCATTTCCACAACTCCCATTTGCAAAATGTTTCCGTTGAAATGCAGAAGCGTCATAAAAGGAAATAACGTAAAAACAGGCATAAGGACAAAAGTCACCAGCGTAAAGCATACGAATAAAGGCAAAATGCCCATTGTACGCCGCAAGGTATGCCAACATTCCGTCAGTTCTTTTTTGAAATCTGGAAGAACTTTCGTTTTTTGAAGAGAAGGAATCTGGACACAAAGTAAGGTCAGACAAGCAGCAACAGCTCCGATCACATCTATGAGCAGAATATACTGTATGGGAAGCCAAACAACGAGGCTTGCCCCTACAACGGGAGCTATCACCTCACTGAAGGATTGAATGGAATGGTACAAACCTGATACCCTGACAAGATGGTGCTTGGGAACCAGTAGAGGGATGCTTGCCTGTAAAGCAGGTGCATGAAACGTACTGCCTATTGAACGACAAGCAGTCAATAGATAAAAAAAAGAAAGGTCTTTATAACCCTTGGTTATCACAATAAAAAGACATAGGGTACAGAACGCGATGAACAAGTCCGAATAAAACATCGTTTTCTTTCGATTCCATCTGTCAACATAGACCCCGGCAAACAAGCCTAATACAAATTGTGGTAAAAATCCAGCTAAAATAGCCAGAGATAAAGCTGTCGGGGATTTAAATTCGTTGCTAATCCAAAAAATAATGGAGAAGCCAACAATCGTACTTGTTAAAATAGATATGAGTTGGCCTATTCCTATCACGGCCAAAGTTGATTTCCAATGATTCATTGTGCTAATATTTCATGCGTTTATAGATAAGTACTTTCGTACATTAAGCAAAACGAAATTCTATCCACACAAAAAACTTGTATTATAATCCACTCCTGACGTTGGAATACAATAACAAATACTTTCAGGACGATGTAAAGTCCTGAAAAATCAAACTGAATGGATAGATAAATATTAGTCTTTTCTCATCGGATTCTTTTAATATCGCTACTCTTTTATTATGTAGTGGTTGTATTATCTTAAATAAAACAAAAACACCGACTTTACATTCTTGGGTGTAAAACTGGGTGTTTGTTTTGCAATCTGCTGATTTTCAGCGTTTGTTGCGGAGAGACAGGGATTCGAACCCCGGGTACCTCGCGGTACAACGGTTTTCAAGACCGCCGCAATCGACCACTCTGCCACCTCTCCAAAACTCTTTTGAGAGTTGCCTTGTTTTTCAAAGGCGGTGCAAAGGTAGGGATTATTTTTTATTTTGCAAACAAAAGAGGAAAAAATTATTTGGACACTTTATGATTAACCAAAAGAGGAAAATTCCGAAATTAGAAATTGTCGTATTAAAAATAAAAAACGTTCGTGAATCGTAAAGCGTCCTACATTATAGAAAGAAAAATGATTATCTTTGCCCTGCTTTTTTTTACAGAATATAGTTTTATTACATCATCTAAGGTATATTTATGAGTAAGAAGATTCTACTTAGCTGGCTTTTCATGGCCATTTTATGCTTGCCGGTATTAGCTCAGATACAGGAACCGGTAAAGTTTAAGACTGAATGGAAATCGGTTTCTGCCGATGAGGTGGAAATTGTATTTACCGGAAAAATGGAAAAGGGATGGCATGTATATTCTACTGACCTGCCTGAAGGAGGTCCTATTTCGGCTACATTCAATACGGATAAGCTTGAAGGGGCAGAGGTGGTTGGAAAACTGAAACCTGCCGGTAAGGAAATTGACAAGATGGACCCGATATTCGGTATGCAGGTTCGTTTCTTTGAAGGCACGGCTACCTTTGTGCAGAAAATCAAGTTGAAAGGTGGAAAATATGAAGTGAGCGGTTATCTGCAGTATGGTGCTTGTAATGACGAAAACTGTTTGCCTCCTACTAATGTAGAGTTTTCTTTCAAAGGGGAAGCTGCTGGAAAGCAAACAGCGGAAGAAGCAGTCGCAACGACAGAGGACCTGATGTTAGCAGATACGGCATCGGTGGATTTGGTTCCGCTTCGCATTGGTGAAGATACGGCTGCGGGCGAAGCTGCTGACTACTGGAAACCGGTTATTAAGGAATTAAGTTCGTTCGGTGAAAACGTGAACAATGAGTCTCATTCATGGATTTATATCTTTTTTGCCGGATTTGTAGGCGGACTGCTGGCTTTGTTTACTCCTTGTGTATGGCCGATTATTCCGATGACGGTAAGTTTCTTCCTGAAACGTACCAAGGATAAACGGAAAGGTATTCGGGATGCCTGGACGTATGGTGCTTCTATTGTAGTGATTTATGTTACTTTGGGGTTGGCCATTACATTGATTTTCGGTGCCAGTGCCTTGAATGACTTGTCTACGAGTGCGGTATTTAATATCTTGTTCTTCCTGATGCTGGTGGTTTTTGCCGCTTCTTTCTTTGGAGCATTTGAAATTACCCTTCCGTCGAAGTGGAGCAATGCGGTAGACAGCAAGGCAGAACAGACTACCGGATTGTTGAGTATTTTCCTGATGGCTTTCACGCTGTCACTGGTTTCTTTCTCTTGCACCGGTCCGATTATCGGTTTCTTGCTGGTGGAAGTATCTACTTCTGAAAGTATCGTGGCACCGGCCATCGGAATGCTGGGATTTGCCATTGCGTTGGCTTTGCCGTTCACCCTGTTTGCACTCTTCCCGTCATGGCTGAAGTCCATGCCGAAATCGGGAGGCTGGATGAATGTCATTAAAGTGACACTGGGATTCCTGGAACTGGCATTTGCATTGAAGTTCCTTTCTGTAGCCGATTTGGCTTACGGTTGGCGTCTGTTGGATCGTGAAACCTTCTTGGCATTGTGGATTGTGATTTTTGCGTTGCTGGGTATGTATCTGCTGGGAAAAATCAAATTCCCGCACGATGATGACGACACAAAGGTAAGTGTGCCCCGTTTCTTTATGGCACTTGCTTCTCTGGCGTTTGCCGTATATATGGTACCGGGCTTGTGGGGTGCTCCGTTGAAGGCTGTGAGCGCTTTTGCTCCTCCTATGCAGACACAGGATTTCAATTTATATAAGAATGAAGTGCATGCGAAGTTCAATGACTTTGATGCCGGAATGGAATATGCCCGTCAGCAGGGAAAACCGGTGATGATTGACTTCACAGGCTATGGTTGTGTGAACTGCCGTAAGATGGAACTGGCTGTATGGACAGATCCTACAGTAAGCAAACTGTTGAACGAGGACTACGTGCTGATTACGCTGTATGTGGATGAAAAGACCAAATTGCCAGAACCGGTGAAGGTGATGGAAAACGGTACGGAACGTACATTGCGTACGGTGGGCGATAAGTGGAGCTACTTGCAGCGCTCCAAGTTCGGAGCTAACGCACAGCCTTTCTATGTGTTGCTCGACAACGAAGGAATGCCGTTGAACAAGTCTTATTCGTACGATGAGGATATTCAGAAATATGTGGAATTCCTGCAAACAGGATTGAAGAACTATAAAAAATAATCAGTATGATTGCACAAGCAGAAAGAGAGCGTATCATCGCACTCATTCAGCGGGAGGTGGTCCCAGCCATCGGTTGTACGGAACCGGTGGCTGTGGCTCTTTGCGTGGCCAAGGCTACGGAAGTATTGGGGAAGTGTCCGGAAACGATTACCGCACGTCTGAGTGCTAACATCTTGAAAAATGCCATGGGAGTAGGTATTCCCGGTACGGGCATGATTGGTTTGCCAATTGCCATTGCACTGGGGGCCTTGAAGGGTAAGTCGGAATATGGACTGGAAGTCCTGAAAGACATTACTCCCGAGAGTGTGGAAGAAGGAAAACAGATGATAGCCGGTCAAGGCATTAAGATAGAACTGAAGGAAGGTATCGAAGAGAAACTGTATATTGAGGTGGTTTGTTCGGCCGATGGAGATGAGGCTACTGCTATCATCAGCGGAGGGCATACAAACTTTGTGTATGCAGAGCGGAACGGTCAGGTTTTGTTCGATCATAGAACCAAGGCGGGAGCTGAAGCAGATACAGAAGAAGTGGAATTGAACCTGAGCAAAGTGTATGACTTTGCTACTACAACTCCGCTGGATGAGATTCGCTTTATTCTGGAGGCCAAACGCCTGAACTTACAGGCGGCGGAACGTTCGTTTAAAGGAAATTACGGGCATGAACTGGGAAAAACCTTGCAGGGTAGCCGCAGCGAACAGAGTATCATGGGAAGCAATACATTCACACATATCCTTTCGTACACATCTGCTGCATGTGATGCCCGTATGGCAGGAGCCATGATTCCGGTGATGAGTAATTCCGGTAGCGGAAACCAGGGAATTGCTGCCACGCTTCCGGTTGTTGTTTTTGCGGAAGAGAATCATAAGACAGAAGAAGAACTGATTCGTGCCTTGGTGCTTAGTCATCTGACAGCTATCTACATCAAGCAGAATCTGGGACGTCTGTCGGCTTTGTGCGGTTGTGTCGTGGCAGCAACAGGAAGCAGTTGCGGAATTACTTACCTGATGGGAGGGGAGTATAAGCAGGTAGCTTATGCCGTGCAGAACATGATTGCTAATCTGACAGGTATGATTTGCGACGGGGCCAAGCCAAGCTGTGCTTTGAAATTGACCAGTGGGGTATCTACCGCTGTGTTCTCTGCCATCCTGGCCATGGAAGGAAAGTGTGTGACTTCAGTAGAAGGTATTATTGAAGACAATGTGGATTTCAGTATCCGTAATCTGACGAAAATCGGTTCTGAAGGCATGAACGAGACCGACAAGCTGGTGCTCGACATCATGACACATAAACATTGTGATTGAGTTGTTCCGGTAATGAAACAGACTACAGACGCGGATTATATACAACAACTCATTACTGAAGGTGAACATGTGCATCAGGATTTCAAGTTTGCCATTTCCGATGCCCGGAAAATAGCGAAGAGCTTGTCGGCTTTTGCCAATACCGGAGGGGGAAGGTTGCTTATAGGAGTAAAAGATAACGGAAAAATAGCAGGAATACGTTCGGAAGAGGAGCTTTACATGATAGAAGCTGCAGCTACAATGTATTGTAAGCCTTCCCTACAACTTGATAACCGATTATATAAGGTGGAAGGAAAAGATGTGCTGGAGGTTTATGTTCCCGAAAGCAAGGAGAAGCCTGTCTATGCCCTCGATGAAGACAATCGTCCCAAGGCTTACTTGCGCATTAAAGATGAAACAATCTTGGCCACTCCGGTCCACTTGAACGTGTGGTTTCACAATAAAAAAGAAGTGGTAGTGACTTATACAGAGAAAGAGCAGTCTATATTAAACCTGGTGGGGCAGCACGGCGAATTGACGTTGAATAAGTGTGTCAGGCTTTCAGGGCTTCCGCGGAAGCTGGTGATTGGCTTGCTGGCAGATTTTATTCGTTTTGACTTGGTGGAACCGGTATTCAGAGAGCATACATTTTATTTTAAACTCAAATCTGATTAATAAATTTCATGGAGCTATTCACGAATATCATAAATGAAGCCAACTATGTCTTGTGGACTTATGTCCTGATAATCATGTTGCTGGGATGTGCCATCTGGTTCAGTGTTAAGACTCGTTTCGTACAGTTCCGTATGTTGGGTGAGATGATCCGGTTACTGGGTGATTCGACTGCTAAGATAAACGGACACGAGAAACATATCTCTTCTTTTCAGGCTTTTACCATTTCGCTGGCAAGCCGTGTTGGAACTGGCAATCTGGCTGGTGTGGCAACGGCCCTTACGGTAGGTGGACCAGGAGCGATTTTCTGGATGTGGATTATTGCGCTGCTGGGTTCCAGCAGTGCCTTTGTGGAATCTACGTTAGCCCAGCTTTTTAAAGTCAAAGGAAAACATTCCTATGTCGGAGGACCTGCCTATTACATGGAGCGTGGATTGAAGAAACGTTGGATGGGAGTACTTTTTGCGGTACTGATTACGGTCACGTTTGGTCTTGCATTCAATTCGGTGCAAAGTAATACCATGAGTGCTGCCTTGCAAAGTGCTTTTTCTATAGAGCCTTTGAACTCAGGAATTGTCATTTCGGTATTAACCCTTGTCATTATTTTTGGAGGTGTACATCGTATTGCTGCCATCAGTAGTGTCATTGTTCCTGTCATGGCTGTCGGTTATATTGCATTGGCTTTGTTTGTTGTATTGGCTAATATTGACCGTATTCCAGCAGTTGTTGAACAAATTGTCGGTAATGCTTTTGGCTGGCATCAGGCCGTTGGTGGCGGAATAGGAACGGCTCTGATGCAAGGGATTAAACGGGGACTTTTCAGCAATGAGGCTGGTATGGGATCTGCCCCCAATGCTGCGGCAACGGCTCATGTAACCCATCCCGCTAAACAAGGATTTATTCAGGCACTGGGAGTGTTTACAGATACTCTGCTTATTTGTTCCTGTACAGCTTTTATCATTTTGTTCGGTGAGGATTATGTTGGCAGTGGCCTGGATGGTATCCAGCTGACCCAAGCGGCGCTGACCAGTGAGGTGGGTAATATTGGAGGCATCTACGTTGCCATTGCTACTCTTTTTTTCGCATACAGCAGTATTTTAGGAAACTATTATTACGGAGAAGCTAATATCCGCTTTTTCACCTCTCGACAGTGGCCGGTAGTTTTATACCGCATGTTGGTTGGAGGGATGGTTTTGTTTGGCTCATTGGCAAGTCTGAATCTAGTATGGAACTTGGCTGATGTTACTATGGCTTTAATGTCCATTTGCAACCTGATTGCAATATTCTTGCTTGGCAAATATGCTTTTCGCTTGCTCGATGATTACTTGGCACAGAAGCGGAAAGGCATCAAAAGTCCAGTCTTTCACAAAGAGCAGATGAAAGATATTGAGCAGGATTTAGAATGTTGGTAACTATTTTCGTATCTTTGCAAATCAAAAAACAATAAAAAGTACAAGTATGAGTATATTTTCAAAACTATTAGGCAAGAAAACAGCAGAAGGTGCTGATGAAACGGTACGTGTAGGCGGAATGGAAGATTTCATGACACTGATTCGTGTGTATTATCAGGCAGTAATGGCAGCTCAGCTGGGTATCAGTAACATTAACTTTCTGCCGGATTTGGCTGTATTTAAACGTACATTGAAGGTTCCTACGCAGAATAACAAACTTGGTATCGCAGAGCGTACACGCTGCCGCAAGATGCTGATGGATATTTATGGTCTGCCTGAAACTTTTTTCAAGGAAATCGATGGCTCTATCAAGCGCAACTGCCGCAATGTGAACGATATAAAGAATTATCTTTTCATGTTCCAGGGATTCAGCCAGGATTTGATGATGGTTATCGGCAACCTGATGCAATGGAAGTTCCGTATGCCGGGAGTATTTAAGAAGATGCTTCGTAACATGACGGAAAAAGCCGTACACGACATTCTGACAAAAGTAGACTGGAAGGATGATGGCGTACGTAAGACTTGCGGAAACATTCGTCAGTATCAGCATGCGCTGGGCTATTCTGAAAGTTGGATGACAGAATATGTCTATAACATCGTATTGCTGGCTAAGAAGGAACCTAAACCAAAAGCATGACGTTGGACGAACATTTGCTTTCAGGAGTGGAGCATCATCCGCTGGAGCCCTTTCTTCCGGAGAATGCAGTCTTGCTGATGCTGGGTAGTTTCCCTCCGCAGAAGAAACGCTGGAGTATGGATTTCTTCTATCCCAACCTGCAGAATGATATGTGGCGTATTTTCGGCTTCATTTTCTTTGATGACAAGGATTACTTTCTCACTCCTGAAAAGATATTTGATAAAGAACGCATCATTGCTTTTCTGCGTGAAAAAGGGATTGCTCTGTACGATACGGCTTCGTGCGTGCGCAGGTTGCAGGATAATGCATCCGATAAGTTTTTAGAGGTGGTTTCGCCCACGGATATTGGGTTGCTTCTTCAGCAGCTTCCTTCGTGTCGGGCGGTGGTGACTACCGGTCAGAAAGCGACGGATGTGTTTTGCGAGCAGATGGAAGCAAAAGAGCCTCCGGTAGGAGGGGGGAGTATGTTTCACTTCAGAGATCGGGAGCTGACCCTCTATCGGATGCCGTCTTCCAGTCGGGCTTACCCTTTAAAGCTTGAAAAAAAAGCGGCGTATTATCGTCAGATGTTCAATGACTTATCTTTACTGTAGAGGGATTCTGGAAAAATATTTTTCGAAATCCCTTGCAGTTTCCGAAATTTGTACTACTTTTGCAACCGCAAACACGGGAATAGCTCAGTTGGTAGAGCATCGGTCTCCAAAACCGAGTGTCGGGAGTTCGAGCCTCTCTTCCCGTGCCGAGATAAAAAGCTGTAACTGAATAAGTTGCAGCTTTTGTCCGTTTATAGGTCGGACAAATTTCGGACAACTAGTTTTCATGATGTCAAACCGTACTGCGTTTTCGAATTCGAAAAACGTAGAAAAAAATGTGTTCATCACTTAGAAAAAACGCATCGATTCAGAGTGTAATTTCGTACACAGAACCCAAGTTACATACTGGTAAAACATGGTATATTGACTTCACGGCATACGATCCGCTGGAACAGAAAATGAAGCGGAAAAAGTATATGCTGGATGGAATACCCAAGCTGACCGACCGCCGCCGTCGGGCAAATGAAATCATTACCAATCTTAATGTAAAGCTCCGTTCCGGATGGAATCCCTGGGCTAACGTAGAGAACTCCAGGCAATACACCCCGTATATAGATATTATCCAAAGATATCATATATATCTGGGGAAACTATATGCAGCTGGTACCATAAAGGAGAATACCCTGAAGGATTATGAGAAGCGCCTGCGAGTCTTTGAGGAGTATACAGCCAAACATATTCCGGCCATCGTGTATGCGTATCAGATTGACCAGTCTTTCATCTCTGACTTCCTGGATTACGTGCTGCTTGACCGGGATTCATCGGCCAGAACCCGGAATAACTACCGTACCTGGTTGTCTTCACTCTGTAACTGGATGATGGAAAAGCAATACCTTACTCATAATCCGGTTGAGAAGATTCGACAGCTGGCAGAAGAAGAGAAGAAACGTTCGGCCCTGACGGTTCCGGATATTCAGAAACTTAAGAAGTATCTCCAGAAAGAGAATCCACATTTCCTGTTCTTGTGCCAGTTTGCTTATTACACCTTTATCCGTCCGGATGAAATCTCCAATATCCGATTGGCTGACATCAATCTGAAGGAACAGAAAGTATTTATCGGCTCCAGCATCAGCAAAAACCGGAAGGATGGTATGGTCGGACTGAATGACGCGTTGATTAAGTCGATGCTTGATCTGGGCGTCTTTAATTCTCCCAATGATTATTATCTGTTCGGTAAGGGCTTCAAGCCCTCACGTGAGAAGGTGACCACCCGTGTGTACAGGAACTACTTCAATAAGGTCAGAGCAAAACTGAAGTTTCCGGACAGCTACCAGTTCTACTCTCTGAAGGATTCCGGTATCCGTGATTTGGCCAACGCTGAAGGAATCGTCATAGCCCGTGATCAGGCACGTCATGCGGATATTTCTACAACCAATAAATACCTGAAAGGTGCAGACATGACAGTGCATGAGGAGACTAAACATTTTGAAGGGAACTTTTAAGTGAAAGGGTAATCTGATTTGAGCTGCTTTTGTTTATTGGTCCGCTAAATAAAATATCCCCTCAGCTATTTTATCAATGCCTTTTGATGATATTTTATAATGTATCTCTTTGCAATAATATTTTTTGTTGCAAATTAGAAAAATATTATTCAGTTCATAAATCCTGTCTGCAATGAATTTGAAATGATATTCCAAGGACGTATCAATGGATCTTTTACTTTTGTATATTTGGTTGAACAAACCATTATCTCCATCTAATATTAAAGAGTATGATGGTAGCTCCAGTATGGATTGTGAACCGGTCATGGTCGTAGGTTTATTTATGAAATAATTATCATGGCATGACATGGGCATTTTGTCCCAGTACGCTTCTTCGTGCTCTCCTGTTCCCTTGTTAAGTGCTACACAGACTCCGTAATATATGCCGACATATAATTTATCAGGGATGTCACCTTTTACATCTGCGTTGCCATTGATCAGGTCATTGATTGCCTGGCTTTCCGTTTCAGAACGGACTTTTTTTATAGCAGGCCCTATCAAGTAATGGCTGGTCGTTTTACTGTATATTTCGATTGCATCTACTTGTGCCGGTATAATATCAAAAGAAGTTTTATTTTGACTTGTCGTATCTCCTGCATCTCTCAACCTGTCTACGATTCTTAATCCTTTTACACTTTCATCGTTGATAGTATATTCTGAGACCACGTATTCCAGGTTGTAGTCTGTTGATGTCAGCAGATAGGGGCCTGAAAAATACTGGTCGTAGTTAGTTTTGAAGTCTCTGTACGAATCTTTCTGTTCTATCGTACAGACTTCTCGTATGCCATCTTTTAGTTTGAGGTAGTTGTAATAGTCTTCACTCGGAAGATTGTAAGCTACGTTGTCATACGCATACGAATAACTCGTATCGGTGTCATATACTTTCTCCAGTTCATCCTCTATCACCTCATTGATAAAGATGATACCTGCATTGTCAAAGTACCGGTCTATGTTCACTATATTGTACACTCCATTTATCGAATCAATGGATACAATGCATTTGAAGAATACTTCTATCTGTTCGAGAAATTCGTTGATTGTCCAGTCTGGAAGCAAGTCTCCCGGGTTGCTATTTTTATAAGGGTTAGCTACGAATATACGGCACCAGGTGTTGTTTTGCTCCAATTCGTTTTTCCCTTTTGTAAACCCCAATTTTTGTAATAAATTATCAATGTAATATAGCAGATAATATTGTGGAGCGATATTGTTTGCTCGTGTAAACGTAATATCTGCACCAACTTCTACCATATTCAATATATTGGAGTTCCCATCCTTGTCTATATAGCTGATAATTGGCGTATACACGGCCTTGTGGGCAGGATAAGTCCCGAAGAGGGTATTAATGGCCTCACTGGGTAATATTGACATTCCATCAAAAGGGAGTTGTCTTATACAGCTATCACCACCTTCATAATTCAGCTGTGAGTTGCCGGCTATAATCTGAATCTTCGCTGTATAGGATTCTATTGAAAGTATTACTTCAATACCATTAATCGCACATAGTCCGTTCACAATCAGCATAGCCTTGCGGTTTTTTATGCGGGTGGTTACATCTAATCGGTTGATATTTTTGTATATCTCACGATTGGAAGGGTCTCGTAAGTCTATCTCAATATCATAGGTATACGAGCCAACTCTGGTAAAGTATGGATTTTCTGTGACCAGTTCGAGTTCAAATTTACTCGGTAACTTCACTTCTTTTGAATCGATAAACAGCTGTGTCATGACTTTATTGTTCGTGTAACGTTTTTCTTCATTTTTTCTACTAACTGTTGCGCTTCATTTACGCCCATTTTACCAGTCGCTTTAGTATAGGTAAATATCGGCTCGTTTAATCTTTTGAGAAGTTTCTCCATGCATTTCATATTTTGCAGCATGACTGCCGTTGATTCCTGGCTGGATGATTCGGCCGTCTGATAGTAGTTGTTAGTTGTCATTCTATTTGCAGGTGATAATACGGCTGATACGTCTTTTGCAGTCAGGCTGCCGATGGTATTGTTTCGTTGTGCCTGGTCTATCAGGTCAAGAACCGGACGGATGGCTGGATTCTGGACTGCGTAACGGTTGGCTACAAACTCTCCGGCATGGACTATTCCTTTGGGTTCGTCATGTCTTCCGGAGCCGGTGTAGCCACCTTCTTCAAAACCATTTATTACAGCCTTTGCCGTTTGGAAGGCTGCAGTGATTAATGCAATTTCAGCTGCAGCTTTAGCTAGTCCGATGAAACCTAGGGTTGCAATATTTTTCATTTGCGTTTCAGCTATGTATGCGATCATCATTTTTTGAAGGCTGTCCAAGATTATTTCCAAGGTTGCTTTCATGAAGTCACCCAAGGACGTTTCTGAGTCTGTCAGCATTTCTGCGAATGCTTCGCCAAACTGCTGACCTATATTCTGTGCGAATGATAGCTGTTCTCTTATCTTTCGCTGATTTTCTTCATAATTCTTACGGGATTTTTCAAGGCTCGCCTGTTGTTTTTTGTCAATAATCTCAGCTTTCTTTTCTTCGGAAATTTCAGAAGAAGAAAGTACCTGGTCGTAATATTCATTCTGAATATCGAGTAGCTGCTGACGATATTCCTGTTCGGATGACAGGCCTGTATAATGTCGCTGTGTTGCATCCTGGATTTCCATTTGATATTGCTTCTCCATCCGGGTAAAGGCTTCTTCAGATTTCTGTTGTGCTTCTTGTTCGTCTAGCTGAGCACATTGTTCTTTAAATTTGATTCGTGCTTCGAGAATCTTCTGTTCAATCTGCTGGCGTTTCTCCGGCTCCAGTCCGGCAATGGTCATCATATTCTCGAGGTGACGCATCTCCAGGTCTTCCATGAAACGGGTGTATTCCTGCTGTGTCATCTCGTCGCTGGCCAGATAGGTACGTTTCAAATCGGTCAGTTCATCGTAATAACGCTTGTTTTCTGCTGTTACCTGGGGATTTTCTTTGGTTGCTTTGACTGTCTTTTCGTTGGTTGTAATGGTTGTGGTGATATTTGTATTTTTCTCCTCTGGTATGGAGCTGATTATTTTCTTCAGCTCCTTTTGCCGTCTGTCCAGTTCCAGCAAGGACTCAGCTTTTTCTTCTGCCTGGTTGTCCAGAGAGTGAAGCAAGGCTTTACGCTGTGATTCGTCTATATCGGTACGGGCTTCGATAATCTTCTTTTGTTCATCATAATACTTGCGGTAAGCTATCACTTCTTTTGATAACTTATCTTCGATGATGGCCAGTTCGGACTCTGCATCCGATTTTAGTTGCTGACGCTGACGGCCATTCAGGGCATCGATATTTTTGTACCTATCTTCAATGCTTTTATACTTCTCCAGTTCATCCTGAGTACGCTGTAATTCTTCGTTGTACTTTCGCTGTGCTTCTGTAGCTGCGTCTGTATTGGGGATGAGTTTGGTGGATATATATGTCACAAGGGCGGTTAGTCCGGCAAGAACCAGTCCGGCCGGATTTAGCTTCAGTACTTTATTGAAGCCATTCGTCGATACGGTTGCGACCTTGACTATCAGGTTATACGCTTTTGTGTAGATGGTGGCTGCATTGACCGCAATATTATATGCGGCCAGTGCGGATCCGGAGGCTATCAGTACTGCCTTATATTTGATGCACCAGTCTATCAGGGTAGGGAGGGCCACGATGATTTTTGTCGTCCAGCCGGTAAGCAGTGACAACGACGGGTTAAGCCGCTCCATCAGTTCGATGCCGGCCTCCTTGATGCTGTTGCGGTATTGTGCCATTTTAGCTTCGTTGGTGTCGGAGTTGATGGCTGCCTGTTCCATGGCGATGTTCGTATCCGTGACAGCTTCGGTGTATTGGCGTACTTTATCCGCATTGTCAATCAGGATAGTGGCGGCAGAATAGGCTTCTTCGCCGAACATGGTTTGGATCTGTGCCGCTGTCAGGGACTTTTTGTTCAGGTTCTCGAGTGCGGTCTGCAAGCCTACTACCTTCGGGTTGGTTTCATCCGGTCCGGTCTGCAGTACCAGGAAGAACTTACGGAGTGCGGTACCGGCCGGTTCTGCCTCCAGCCCTTTTTCTGCCAGCATCTGGATGGTACCCTGCAGCTGTTCGATGCTCACCCCAGCACCAGAGGCGGCTACACCCGCATTCTTGATGGATGCAGCCTGGGCGGAAACATCGGCTGCACCTTCTTTGGAACCGGCGGCCAGCACATTCACATAGCGGGCTGCCTGGTCAGCTGATTCTCCGTACATGTTAAGAGATACGGTGGTGGCCGTTACGGCATCCTTCAGGTCGATTTTGGCCGCTGCTGCCAGTCTCATGGCTTCGATAGTGACGGCGTTCAGGGCTTCCTTGTCTTTCAGAAGCTCCGGTTTCTTGGAACCGATGAGCATGTATGCCTGAAGAATTTCGTCGGATGACTGACGGATGCGCAGGCCGGACTCGTCCATGGTAGTGGACAGTTGCTCGGCCTGTTTTGTAAGCCACTGGATAGATTCATCATCCAGGCCGGTCAAAGCCTTCAGCTCTGCCTGGGAGGATTCCTTTGAATCGCGGTTGTTGCGAAGGGTATTCAGGGCCATAGACACGCCCGTGATGGTGGCTGCACCCGTCGCCAACAGGCCGCCCCATTTAGCAAAACCGTTGTTGAAGCGGGACAACCATCCTTCTGTCTCCTGTATTTCAGTCTTTATCTTCTGAAGTTCGGCCGTCACCAGTTTGGCCTGCTGCTGGTAGTATTTCCACTCCGCAGAACCTCGCTTAATATGTCCGCTGTTCAGCTGTCGGTTGATGGCTGTCAGGGTGGCACGAAGCTCTTTAGGCGTGGCTTTGTCGAGGTTATTCATTACCTCAGTAAGTGCCGTGGTATCTTTCTTCAGCGTCTTAATCTGGGCTTCCGTTTTCCGAAGCTCGGAAGTGACCTGCTTGATTTTAGATGTATCACCGGCTTGGTAAGCATCTGCCAGCTCCTTTTTTAATCCGGACGCAATCGTTTCCAGATTCTTGAGTTCCTGCTTTGCTTCTTCACCGTTTACGCGGACCTCGACGGTTGCTACCTGGTCTATAGCCATATTATTTCTTGTTTAAGATTACACGAATTTTGTACACTGCAAACAGCACAAAGAGAATAAGCACTACGATGGTGAATACCATGCAGAACTTCTGCCATGGGGTAAGCCTCCTTTCTACTTCTATCGTCTGCACTGATTTTTGAATGATTGTACTGTCTTTTCCTGGAATGAATACCGTATCTGAAGGTACCTTGAACTCTGTCATCAGGTTGCCCATGGAATCCAGTTTGAACCGTAGACGTGCGTTTTCGGATTGTGCCATGTCCAACCAGGAAAGGACGACGCGACCGTTCGAGTCGCATTCCAGCAAGGCCCGGATGGATGCGGAATCAGCCGGGCGGAATACCGGCACCAGTTTGTCATGCACGATGATCTGTGTATGACTGTCTGAAGTAAGGTGCTTCCCGGATTTACATCCGAGAAACACCGAACCACACACAAAGAAGAAAAAAAGTATGATTAAAACTCTCATAACAATGCCCATCCTTTTTCTATATCTGCCATTACAGCCGGAACTCCATTCTCTACCTGGGAAATGGCAGCCGCAAAGGCACACATGGTCGTTTTGTCCTCCACGTTCGGGACGTAGGTTGTCGGTACCTGCATCTCCTGGCATACGCGTGAAATGTAGCCTGATGTGTTGTTTTCGGTTCTGGGTGCCCATCGGCTGATGAAATCTGCAATCGTCTGGCATCCGTATTTCCGGCGGTAGTTCTGCAGCAGCTTGATTAATGCCCGGTAACCATGGGCCATGTCTTCGAATTCTTCGAAGGCCTTGTCTTGTTTCTTAGATGCAGGAATCTCTCCCTGCCAGTCTGTCGCATCTGAGTTGCGGATGTTGCCTGGATTGTTGTTGCGCAGGCCTCGTGGTTGTGTTGTCATAAAAAACTTGCTTTTATAGTTAATAATCATTGGGCGGTTGTCTTTTACCGCATCCTCTTACGTCACACCGTTTTACAATCAGCTTTTGATTCTCTAATTCCAATGTTGTATTTTTCTCCATGAGCTCGCGAATTCGTAGGCGGTCTTCATTCTTTTCCGCATAAAGCTGGTCTATCTTTTTGTCCTGCTCTTGTACTTTAGCTTCTTTTTTTTCATAAAGTTCTTTCCATTCTGCAGCATAACTGGTAATGTTGTCCGTTTCGGCTTTACGAGCAATTGCTTCTTCCTTTCGAGCTGTTGCTTCCTCTTTTCTACGCCGTGCGTCGTGAAACATGAATACTCCTATTAGCGGGAGGAAGATTGAAGAAAGGATACTACTGATTGTATTGACGATATCATTTAAAAACTCCATATAGGTAAATAATCAAAACTACAATTATAGGAAGGAGTATTCCGGCCAAAATGTCCAGCCAGTCCCATTTCCCACCAATGCTTTTTTGAATATATTCTACAGCACACATTGCTACAAATACGCATATTGTACCGGTCAATGCAGCTTGTAGGATAGTCATGGTGGTAAGAAGAAGGACTGAGCCAATCCAGATGATAAAAATAATGATACCTGCTTTGAGGTGTTTTGGGCGGTTACTAATCTTCAGCCACTCAAACAGATTGGATAAATTTGTCATACTTTTGATTGTTTGTTACTCAAAAGTATGAAGTCATGGAGTAGGGTAAAAAGACATAGTGAAGTAGAATATGGGTAGAAATAACTAGCTAGTAGCCTTATTTCTACTTATAATCTTTTGAAATTTTGAAACTACGCGATGTATATTAGATTGTATAGGATAAATCATTTGAAAATATTAAATTTGTAATATCAGTTTGAAATACAATTATTTATTAAGAATTTATTCAAAAATGTTATTATGACAAAATATATTAAGTCACCTATTGATGAGTTATTTTATTCATTAATGGGATTTTAGCCCACAAAAGAAGGAGCGGCATATGAAATAATATCAGCTGCAGCATTAAGCCTACTCGAACATAGAGAGGCTAAGCATAATCAATTTTTAATTGGTCTAAGTGCAAGTCAATATCAATTAGATGGGCTCATTGAAAATGATACAATGATTGAATCTAAAGATTACACAAAAAGAGGGGCAAAAGTAGGTAGGGATGACTTACAAAAGTTGGAAGGTGCATTAACAGACTTGTTAGAAATAAAAAAAGGGTATTTTACTTCTGCTACTGAATACACGGAACCGGCTCAAATGTATGCAGAAGCAACATCTAAAAATCCTTTACAGAAAGAAATCATACCAGTACATTTACGCCCATCAACTAAAGATGATGAAGAAGGTAGAGTAAATAAAATACAAATTCAGATGACAATGGTAGTACCAGATTTTAAAAATGGGACATTTAATATTTTATACTCCGATAAGGAAGAAGAAATAAAGCTCAAGGAATTCATTGAAACAATTGGTCCTATGTCATTAAAAATTGAAGAATTTTATGATTCCTCTGGGAATGTAATTGAGACTGTTGAAAATATATGTAAAGAACAACAGCCTAAATTTCCGATGGATGCTACTGAGTTTGATGGTGTTTTTAATATAGAAGCCTATATAAAAGTGAATGGTAATATGTTTTCTATCAAAGGATTAAAATATCATATGCCAATTTTACATCATACTGAGACTTTTACTATTGAAAGCGAAGGGGATGCCAAACTATTGATTAAATGTGATAAACTTAATATAAATAAATTAATGACAGACATTGAAATGATTAATGCAATCAAAGGTGTTATGGAGTCTAAGTAAATACTTGATTATGGTTTTTAGACACTGTCCAAAATTTTGTGTAAATGGAAACAGAATTCAGCTGTAAAATTCTTCTTATATCTGGATTCTGTTTCCAAAATTTAATATTTATGACACAAATAATCTGGTTTGCAGATAAATAAGATTCGAATATTGGGGGCGTTATTGTATAAATACCGTGAATTACCGAGTTATTCTACAACCGTATATCCTCCAAATCTCGAAAACCATATAGCCATGTCTACCATCGGCTGCGTTATGTCATATTCTTTGCTGTTATAACTGATAGTTTTCAGTGTGGTAGCTAATCTATCTACACAATGTCCTACACCCTTATATATACTGCAATCGCAAAACTGCCCTGCATTTTTACCTTGCTTTACCATAACTTGAGAAACAAAGCCTTTACATGTTGAATCCGCATCTCCAATAAAAAATCTTGTTGGGCATTTAAAAAACCTTAGACTTTTTATCTTATCCAATTCTCCATCTAAGAATAAATTTCCTATAACATACTGAGAAGCATCAACTATTTCTGTACAATTACGTGAATATGGGTCAAGCCCACTTACTTTATCGTAACTGAATGTTTCCAATGAATTGAATCCATAAAAATATTGTAGATTAACCAAAGCATCAGAAATTGTTAATTGACTATACTTCATAGAAGCCGCTGGGGAATCTACTGTGACAGCTTTAACATTGAAATTACCTAAATCAACAAAATTAAGTGCAGTCATACCTCCTTGACTATAACCGTAAGCATATACACCATCCCTGTCAATATTAAAGTTCTTAATTGCGTAATCAAGAGCCTTTCCTGCTGATTCAACCGCCATCCAATTACCTACAGGTCGTGAAACTGACAATCCGTTCTCAGATGCCAATTTATGTGGCAATCCGTTTGTTGCCAGCACTGCATATCCTCTATATAAGAAGTGTACAGCAGGAGCGAAATTTTCAAATCCAGCATTTTCTGTAACTGCTTCTCCTCCTCCATGGAAGAAAACTACCACTTTCAATGGTGCTTTCTTATTGCTGTGTCCTTTCGGTAAAAGAAGCTGACAGTAATCTTCATACATATTAGGCTCATCCTTTATCTGTGTCTGTTCCTGTGCTGTTAACACAGTTTTAATCGGATTATGAGCATTTACTTCAACGGTAAAGAAATTTTTCTCGTTGTATATAATTTCTTGAGAAGTATCCTCTTCCTGCGCTTTCAAACTTATGCTATAATTTTTAGCGGTATTAATAGCTTCTTCTTTTGAAGATGCAGGAACAGAAAAGTTGAATGTAAAGTATTTTGCTTCATTAGGTATATTAGAAGAGGTCAAATCTTTAGTGTTAGTTACCGATTTATCAATTCCTAAATAATCATCATTTTCGTCATAAAACAATACTCTGTAAAACTTAACGTCACCGCTATTAATAAGATGTATTTCCTTTGAAGAAGGTATAGAAAATTTTCTTTCGGTAGTAACCCAATAAGGAGACGCTTGAGCATTTTCGACATTATATGCCCCATTAGAACTTTGCCAAGAAGCATGAGCCAATTTTTCTTTTTCCAACGAAATTCCGAACTCTTCAAACACTGTATTTTCAATGTCATCGACTTTTCCCAATTTGTCATTAAGAGACGATACATCTTCAAACAAAGTATTTACATCCTTATTATCCTTTCGTGTACCCTTAATTATAATATTTGTTTTGTCTGAAATATTGGAACCAATATTTATACCTACATATACTGTGCCTTCGGGTATTGGAAATTTGTTGGTTGTATTTCCTGTCCACTGTGAAAGATATTTATCATTCGCATCATAGTATATTGCTCGTATCGCATTTACATTAAGTTCTATTTGCTGTAACCCGAAACAAGGTATTTTCTTCAGAACAACCCATCCTGTCATACCTTTTGTAAAAACCCCTGTATCTTTTGCCCAATAGCAATCATATAACTGTATCGGTAATGTATTAAAATCGATAACGCTTTCTAATAATAAATCTGCAAGATATAAGTCTTTCTCGTTCGCCAATCTAACCCACCATATATCCAATGCCCATTGAGCGTTGCTGACATCTGTATGAATATACTGTTCATTTACCCAATCTCCGTCAAGGTTTTTGTACGATATAATCATTCCCGATTTCCTTTCTTGCGATGGAACTTGTTTTCTCGTTGTGGCTACATCTGTGTTCCATTCAAGAATCTTATTACCCGATTTCTTTTCTAGCTCGGTAAGTTTATCATCCCGCTCTTTCAGTTCTTCATCGGTTTGGGTTTTGTCATAGTAATCTTGCTCGAGCTTGTTTATGTGTTCCAGCATTGCCGTGCCTACACGGGTGGCTGTGTTCTGTTTGTTTGTTTTTTCGTCGCGGATCTGGATGGCCAGTTGCTTTAATTCTTCGAATGTTTTTGTTGCCATATTTCTGAGTTTTTTACGAAGTAAACTTACCGAGTTATTCTACAAAAAGACATTAATAAGAATACCTGTTCTTATTTTTCCAATGTGAACCCCAAAGACGGTTTCTCAACGATGTTCCTCTTACTCTTTCGTTGTATTGGATGGCGTCAACGATTAATCCACAGAATTCTTCTGAATACATGAAGGCCATCTGTTCTTTTAATACCATAACTGAGGCATAATATGGACGTGAGAACCATTCTCGAGGATACCTTGTTTCACCTGAAGTATATCCACCTCCCCAACCTGGGCCTCTTTTACGTGGGACATCCAGCCTGTTTTCGACGCGATAGCTGTAATTCAACACATCAAGATAACCTTGATTACCTTTTTTATATCCGACTCCGGTACCACAATCTTGGTATATGCCGTACTCCATGAATTTGTGCTGTATGGTTGCGAAGTCGGTTGATCCAGCTACGTTTTCAGTGATTTGCCGATGTAAAGTATAGGTATCTATTACGTGCAATCGTTCTATCTTCTCACGCCAAATGTTTACCATCATCTCCGACCAGGCGTTCATGTATTTTAAACGGTCTTCAGGAGTTGCATTTTCTGCCATTTGCCGTTTCTTCTCTGAATCAAGGCTGTGCCACCCTGTATTCATTCCATGCCATCCTCTAGCCATTCCACTCGTCCTCCTTATAACATAAATCTGTAGGTTCGGTCAGTTCGACCATAAAGTACAGGCCGGTACATCCGGAAATAAAGTATTCACCCAGCTCACGGGTGTAGATGCGGGATACATTCAGGAAGGATAAATCCAGGTCTTCGTAGATGTATTTGTCACGAATCATTCGGGAATGGAACTGTCGGAAGATCTGCCGGCAGATGTCCAGCTTTGCCGCACGCTCGGTCATGTCGTCGTAGCGGTAACGAATCAGGAGGAATACTGTGAAGGTGCGCTTTTTGAACCAGCCGCCTCCGATTTGTTCGGTAGCTGCGTCGTTGGTATCGTCGACGCAGACGAAAGCAGATTGTTTCCGGAAATTGTCGAGCACATCCTGGAGTGAATTGATACCGCTGCAGGAACATGGAAAGAATGAGTTGGCTTTGGCCAGCTTGTTCTTTTCGGTCAGCTCTTTAAAATAGGCGTGGCCGTCAAAGAATTTACTTGTGTCCATTTTGTTTTGATTTTAGAATTTGAATATCGTGTGCTTTGGCATCCAGTTCGGTCAGTGCCCGCCAGCAGTCCATCTGAAGGACTTCCTTTTCTTTCGTCACGTCGCCGCCGGTCAGTGCCCGGATCTGGGCGTTCATCGCGCCCATCAGGTCGGGCAGTTCCGGCTGATCAGCGTCGGTCCTCTGTTGGAACGGCTGGAAGAAATGGGGAAAAAGGGAGGCGAAGTACAGTTTGATGCTGCCCCACCAGAGGAATACGGAAACCAGTTCGTATTCCTTGATGCGGGAAAAGGCGGCTTTCAGTGAGCCTCTAGCACCCGGTTTCTTTTTGTAGAGGAAACCATATAGGGATTTGAGCTGGGAAACGTCCTGCGAATACAGGTAGCCCTGGTAGTGGTTCTCACAACAAAGGTAATCTTCGAAGCTCAAGCCGTGTAGCATCGCATTGATGGCATAACGGCCGCCTATCCTGTCCAGCCGGACGGGATAAGCGTTGGGCTCGGAGATGAAATCAATCTGCCGGAGGAAGCTGCGCACCTGCCAATCCTGAAGGATGAACCTCAGTTTCTTGCGCCAGTTCAGGCGGAAGGTGCAGAGCCATCCTTCTTTCACTCGCTTCCGGACACGGATTCCGGTGAAGCGCATGAAGACGTAAGTCTTAGCCTTGACCGGAGAAAACAGGGTGATGACCAGGAACACATACCGAAGCTGTTCCTGATTGAGCTGCTGCCAGGAAGTGGGGAACCGGAAGTCGAGGATTCTACCCCCAAAAGTATGTGGAATCATCTTTTTCATTCTGATAAGTCTGGAAGTGTTTGACTTTGTAGGCCTCGGAGTCCTTGTAGCTGGTGAATACCTCTACTTTGGATTCCGCGTAGTTCTCGATGCGTTCCAGCATGCTCTTTGCTGCCGGCCAGTTCTTTGCGATGCAGAAGCCGATGAACTTGCACATGTAGTCGGCCATGGCAGACTCTTCTTTGGTGAATGCATTGTGCCGGGCCTGTTCGAGGATGTGGTCGAAGAACTCGGCCGACACGTGCTGCCGTATCTTTTCTTCTGCCTGGTACATCTTTGTCCGGAACTCGAGCAGCTTGGAACGGTGTACGTCTGCTGAAGTGAAATCGACGTACATTTTCAGTTGTTTGGCTGTATACATCAGGTTCGGGATGTTGATACGGGCCTGTGCCGTATCTGCCCAGCTGGTACCGACCAGCAGCTCCAGGCATCGGTCGTAGGTATCTTCGGCTGCGTTGGTGACTTGCTGCAGCAGGTTCTTTACTCTGTCGGCTGAAGCCGGGGCCAGATTCTGGTTGGATACCACACCGAAGCCGGTGGGCGTCAGTACCAGGTCGAGTTGTGGTATCTGCTCCTGATAGGTACGCAGACAAACCAGCTTTGTGACCGCCTGCTCGAGTCCGGGAACAGTATCTAATTTGTCTGCCATGTCACCCAGCAGCACACAGTTGATGCTTTGAAGCGTGTCGTCCAGGTGAGGAGCAATCATATCATACACCTCTGCCGTGGAATTGGTGGCAGAGGAACAAATCTTCTCGAAAATCTCTTGTGAAAATGTGATAGCCATATTGATTCGTTTTAGGATTTGTTTTCAAGGTCTGAAGCTGTCTTTTGTTTGGCGTCGGTATTCTGGTCGAGGGTGGTGAGCAGCACCATGGGCACATCCGGATACACCTTCTCACTCCAGCCGTTGTACTCGATGACGATGTTATGAGGGATGTTCATCAGGTCGTGGAAAGGAATCTCCAGTGCCTGCTTGAGCGTGAACAGCTCGCGCTTGTCTGAACCGGAGTTGTTACTCTGTCCCTTGCCTGGTGTGGCACCTACCAGGTTGGGATGGATGTTGTCGCCGTAGCAGGTGATATTGCTGGCTTCCTGGATGTCTTCGCTCCAGTCGCCGCCTTCCTTGCCGGTCTCCACCACATTGATGCGTACCATCCGGACTTCACGGCCATTCGGGTCGATGTAGTATCCGGTAATCCAAACCTTGCCGCTGTTTTCGATTCCGGAAACAAAGTTCTTGATATTTTCCTTCTCCTTTTTGATTCGCTCCATCTTCTTCAGCGGGTCGGTAATATGCTCTTCCGCACAGATGTTACTCCAATAGTCCTTGTGTACTTCGACCTGGTACTTTACGCTGGCATGGTTGCGGAGTTTCGCTTTCTTGCCTTTCCCAATCAGTCGCTTGATGTCGTACCAGTCACCCCGGAAAATGCTGGTGTAGTAGGGGATGGGGTAATACTGGAAGCCGGGGGTGGGGAAGCGCACAAGGATAGCGAATTTACGGTCATCAGTACGGGCTCTTGTTTCGCCATCGCGCCCTGGTTCACGCCCCATGAGCACCATCAGGTCGCCCAGCGGGTCGCGCGGATCCAGCAGACGGATGACTTCGTAGTCTTCCGGACGGAGCGAAGCGTTTTCGCGGAAATTGGCATAAATCACGTGATTGATTTTGCCCCTTCTGGCCTGTTGGAAACGGCAGTAGCAGGCCTCTTTGTGAATGAGCCGGTTGATTCTTTTGCCGTCCCTGGAAAGAATGATGACCGACACGCAGAAAAAGAAATACTTCATGTCTGTAGCCTGCTCGAGCTGGAACAGCGGCAGGCTGTTGTGAATCAGCCAGCGCTTGATTTCGGGATGGGTTGTCGGTTGTCTGGTGTCTACGTCCATGTACTTCAGTCCGGCACCGTAACAGGTGATGACGTTGAACAGCTTGTTCTGGCTCATCACTTCGTCGATGCCTATCATCTTGATGATATTAAACGGAAGCTGGTTGTCTTCACCGAAATTGACATACGCCATGCCTTTCCGACCGGGAACAGACGTAGTCTTCACATTTGCATCTTCATCGAATACCAGGCTACTGTCTTCTACGGAAGCCATTTCGGTGGCCACGTTGGAAACCTCGATGTCAAATATATCACCAGGCATGAAGTCGCCGTCGTATTGCAGGATTGTCTTGTCCATATTAAAGGTAAATTGTCATGTTGTTAATTTCGAAAAGGGATATGTCGCGGAAGGAACGGATTACGCCGGATGCCGGAAGGCGAACCCGATGGAGTCCTTGTCGCCAGTGTGAGCCGACGCATACCGCGCTTTGTATTCCAGAATGTCACCTGTGCTGAGTTTCCAGAGCTTCAGGTTGCAGGGCTGCCCGGACTCGAGCAGCCTTAATGCGTCTTTGATATGTATTACGTTCATAGGCTTTAATTGTATGTGTCATCGAATGAGTCGTCGAAAATGTCCGGAAGCAGACGGAGCCGCTGCTGGTACCGGGATGCGAAGATGTAGGAAACTGTAAAAGCAAACAGTCCGTCGTCTTCATCGCTCCGGCTGGTATTGCTTTCGGTGATGGTTATCGGGATGTCGCCGGATTCATCCATCAGCCAGACTTCGGTAGCCCTTGCCACATCGTCGGCCAGGTTGAACATACCTTCGGGGATGTAACCTGTATTGAGTGTGTGCTTGCGCTGCTCGTCTACGTAATAGTTCTTGTATTGCCCGGCGAAGTAAGCTGCACTCCGGGTCAGTTCCGGCTCTACCGTATCTCCGCCCACAAAGTAGAATGTTTCGACGCATCCGAACGAGTTCCGGAACTTCAGGCCGACGGATTCCGGTTCGTCCTGGTCTACGCGGAAAGTCTGCTTCCGGGCACCGGCCAGGATGGTGTACCGCAACAGCCGGTAGCCGGACTGGGTAAATCGGGAAGGGGATACGTCTATGGAGCGGATACCGTAGTCGGCCACATTGCCCAGTGAACGCGTGGATTTGAGAAGTTGGTTCTGGTCGTTGACGAAGACACATTCTGCCGTCACGGGAATAGTCGTGCCGCCTGAAGACAAACTTCCGGTAGTAAGGTAGAGGGTTTCCGTGCGGCCAAAGGAGGTTATTTTGTCACGCCCGGCCAAGGTCGTCAGGAAATAGTTTGTCACGAAATCTACTCCACTGCAGGGGATGATGGGACGGCATAACAGCACCGTGAAGGTCTTGCTGATGGTGGTTTCACTGGAAGCGGATACCTCGTAGCTGAACTGAAGTATCGGTGAACCGATAAGGTAAGGCTCCATGAGGGAAAACAAATCAAGAATGTGTATCTGGTTGTTGGCATCCTGAGTATAGGTTTCTTGCAGAATGACCGTATTTGCTTGCTTCAGCACAAAGGTTACCCTTTTGTCTGCGCTGATTGTGAAGTTGTCCAGCTGTGAGGACAGGACGAAATCGGGTATATCTTGTGGAATAGTGAGCATAAATCTTTGTTTTTCTCAAAGATACCCGGCTCCGGAAAGGGGTAAAAAGACAAAAGGTGCAGCGTCCTCACGACGCCACACCTCGATATAAATGTAGAAAAAATGTAATCATCTAAAACTCGCAGTCTATCTGCGCTGCATCATCCATGCCGGTTTCCCTTCTGGATTAATTGCTATCTTAAAACCTATTTTGAGTAAGTTGAACGTTATATCGTTAATACTTATATCGACCATTTCACTCAACTCGTCTTGTATCTGTTGCGATGTCTTAAATACTGTATAATCTGTAACTTCCTTAGCTGGAAGCCATTGTTCGCAATATTGCTGAAGAACTAAAACTTCAAATTCTACTCCCTCTTCCATTTGTCTCCTCCTTTCTGTCATTAAGGGCAATACCCATTATCTTGTATAAATCTTCGAACTCCTCTCTCTGGCACATGATGCTATCACAACCATTCATACATATCTGGAATTCTTCGATGAATAGCCCATTCTTATTGTAATAAGAAGTTTTCTGTACTCTGAAAACCGCTTTTTCTACATTGTCATCCATTATAAACCTCCTTTCTTGCAAAGTAAAATGGAACAAGCAAACCAGCAGAGGCAGGCAATGGCGGCCAGCCAATGGGTGAATACGGAGCCAGTTAGGATACTGAAGGAAGTCAGTGCCTGAGAAATAAGCACAGCCTGGCGGTTGGAAACTTTCTCTTCCATGATGGAGGAGAACAATACATTTTCACGGTTAAGCCATAATGATATATGGCTTTGTTTTGCCTGGTTTGCAGGTAGGGCAATTTGATTTTTCATTTTTGTACAGCAGTTTAAAATGAAACAATATGTTTGTTAAATTACGGAGAGGAAACAAAAAAAGTTCCGCTCCCCGCTGCTGTACACCTGAATCAGGCCGTGGGTCCATTAAGACTCCACACGGGACGGAACTATAAGATATAATAGGCTATGCCTTGGACATAAAAAATGCCCGCAGCAAAGTTATTTGGCGAGCCATCTCGCCTGATTCAAATGTACAGCATTGCAAATATGAGGATTTATTTTGGAATGGCAAAAGAAAAAGCGGAAACTTTTTTATGGTTTCCGCTTTTTATAGAGCCTTTCAGTCATGTTTTCAGTACTTCCTAAGGAGTACTTCAGTACTTCCCTGGAAGTACTGGAGTACTTTCAGGGAAGTACTGCGGTACTGGCTAAGGAGTACTGGGGATAAGTTAGTTTAGATTATCATTCGCCTTTGAGGGATTTTACTAATTCGTCTTTTGCCTCTTTACGCATTTCTGCTTCCAATACATCATAGGCTAATAACACATCTTTAATTGCTTTTATTTCTGTATTAGTAAGTTTTCGTGTGTTAGTGTATTTCCCGCTCAAACGCATTTTTACACTTTTACCATTGACCATTTTTCTTAAGAATGCAAGTAAATCGTCATTCACACGAACGTCTATCCATTCCCATACTCGTGTATCATTCTCAGTCTTTTTATCTCTGTATTTATCAAATGGTATATTAAATGTGTTTCCATCATATGAAAGATAAGCGGATTCAAAGAAAATCCAATCTTCTCCTTCATAAGACATCATCAACCTTAACCAAATACTACTCTCATCTTGGCCAATATATATTGATGTATAATTAGTGTTTGTATAATGTCTGAAATATGGGTTTTCATACCAGGTGATGTGATTTATGTCGTCATATTTCTTTCTTAATTTGTTTACAGCTTGCAATCGTTCTTTCTTTTCAGCATCTGCCTTTTCCTGTTGTTCTTTTTCGTATTTGGAAACTAAATCTTTCACCATAGTATATTCCTTGGATTCAGGATGATATTTTTCCAATTTATCTTTGATGGATTTGAGCTCATAAATATCTCCAGCTTTGTATAACTCATCAATGTTTGAGCACAATTTTTCTGGGCTATTTCTGTATCCTTCAAGTTCTGGCATTATCTTATTCAAAGAGTCTCTGAGTTGAGTAACTTCAGATGTCAGACTTTGAATTTTACGCTCCATTTCCCCGTTATTACAAGAAGAAATAATGGTACTACATGTAATTAAAATGAGATATTTTATTTTCATAAGCTAATGATTTGTAAAGTTCGTACTGATTTTTCCCAATTAAGCGATAAATATAAATCCAATCATACTTGTTTATGTCTCAAAATAAATTTTGTTGTTGTGGCTCCTTGGTAGATTCTTTGTATTTCTTAATCATGCCGAGCATCAGTTCATCTCTTTCTATACCTAGGTTGATTGCTTCAATCATCTGCGGAGTCGTGTTCTTATCTTTCAAGTCCTTCTTGTTCTGACGAAGCTGGCCACTTGCCCGGGTGTTTAATGATTCAAGTACGATAGATTCTGTAGTGAATTTCAGTTTCCGGTAGGGAGTTGCGCTGGCGTTAATCAGGTCTTCGAGCATCTGGAAGAACTCGTCTTTCTCTCCACTCTTGAATTTGTTCATCAGGTAATCTGATACTACCACTACGTCAAGGTCTTTGTCGAAGTTCGTGGTTCTGGCATATCCGCCCACATTACCCAGCAGTTGCATGAAGATGTCCAGCCTTCCTGCCATTCCTGGAGAGATAAAGATTTCACGATTGTAGAATGTCAATTCTCCACTGTCCATAAAGGTCTTGAACCACAAAGCGTCGTAGGTCAAGTTTACATTTTCTTTTTTGATAGCCATATTCTTAGTGTTTAGTTATTTCGTTCATAATTTCGCATAATTCTTTCTCGTAAATGAGCCGGATGTTCTTTCCTTTGGCATTGAGTTCTTCAATCTTCTTGAGTTTAGACGGGCCGGCACCTTCTCCGACAATGACAATGTTTGTCTTGCCTGATATTGTCGTATTTATGTCTGCACCGAATGATTTCAGGATAGAACCTAGTTCATCGCGGTCAGGGTAGGCGCAAAAGATGCCTGTAATCACTACTTTTTTCTGGAAGAAAATCGTATCCTTGTTTTCTATGTCTTCTTCGGATAAAGGCATCAGGGTGTCATGGTCGTACTTGCGTGCTTCCTTATTTGCCATTACTTCCTTCAGGTCATAATGTGCAAGGTCTTTCGCCAGGTGTCCTTGGTAGCAAAGGTAAAGCTTTGCACAGGCTTCCGCATCAGCCAGTGCGTCGTGATGGTTGACAAGCTGGATACCGTTTTCTTCACAGCATGCTTTCAGGCCTTTGCCGTACAGTTCGAGTGTATCGACGTAGTGGCTTAGGTCAATTCCGGTCAGGCCATAGTATTCCATACAGCTTCTGAAGATGTTGATGTCTGTGGAGCTGTTGTGACATACAATCGGAAGATTTCCGATGAGGGATTTTAGTAAAGGGAACAATTCGGAGAAGGCGGGGGCGTCGGCTACCATCTCATCCGTCAGGCCGTGTACATGGGTGTTACGTTCAGTCCTGGAGTCTGGTATCGGTTTGATAAGTGAGTAGAACTTCTGGCTGATAACCCCGTTGTGGACTCTTACAAGCCCTATGGCGCATGCACTGGTCAGTTCCGGTGTCATGGTTTCAAAGTCTATTGCGACAAAATCTTGTGTTTCCATTTGTGTCTATTAAATTTGTTATAAAAATAATAGTCCAAATGTAATAAAATGTTTATTAAGAGGGCAAAAAATAAGCGGAAACTTTTGGGGGAGTTTCCGCTGGGAGGGTATTTGTTGTGATACTTGAATATGCCTTCTTTCTTTAGGAGAAAACTTATTTACCATGGAAGTACAAGTATGCGTTTTTGACTTCAAAAAAATTGTCACTATGATTATAATAACTTATAATTTCAAAAAAATATTTTGCTTCTGGTAAATATCCAAACATCTGGAATGAAACTGGAATATTTTTAATTAGCCGAAAACGAGCTATTAGCCCCATATTTAATTTCCAAAAATCATTTTTTAATGATGGGTTTATAGTTAAAGATGGATTTCTCCATTCTCTTTTCATTTTAATATAATAACTCCGAACAGAATTCCATAATATATTAGTTCCTAATTCTTTATACCTTCTTTTAGCAAGTCCTTTACTATTCTTCCAATGTGTTTTAGACTGATAAATGCAAGAGTAGATTTTGTTAGATATTTCAGATGAAAATAATAAATCAGAGGCAAGGAGTTGTTCATTCCAAGCTTTTCCTATTTGAGTAAGACTATTATAATATAGTAAAATTTGCTCATAGTCAGATAGCTGAGCTCTCACGATGCGCATATATTGATACTTTTCATCTTCAGTAATACCTTCCTTTAATGCTACAAACTTAACGATTTGATATAATTGCCTTAGATAAACGCCTAATTTGTCATTGTAACCACATAATAAAGAGTCTGGAATATTTATTAAATCAGGAAACCAATATTCTGTGGTATCGCAATTTAAATAATATTGAACGTTCTTGATGGATTTTTCTACTAGAGAATCGTCATATTGTGACGACTTAGGACAAATACAGAATAACTTATTTTCAATATTTTCTATTATACCCGCTAATTTATTATATAATTTTCTTTCGTCAGAATTATCATCAAAAACTAAAGAGAAATTAGCCCCGTAAAAGAATAAATTATATGCTATAATAGTTTTAGCTTCTATTTCGTCATACTCATTTTTATTACAATAATTCTCAAATAGTTGCTTATCTTCTTTAAAAAGTTTATCGATAATACTATTTATGATAAAATAGAGCAACTTCAATTTATAGCAAAATAATACCATAGCTAATCTCCCTTTTTTACTCCCACACGATAAGTCAAAAAGATTTTCTCTGTGTAAATGTAGCATTTCATACAGATTACTTTCAAAACGTTCTAGTGAAATATCATCTCTTTGTTGTCTGTTTGCCTTATACTGCATCCAGAAGGCTAGAAATGTAAGAAAAGCTGCTCCTATTGCTATTATTGGGTTGGTTGTTCCTCCAATGATGTCTCCTATCTGCCCGGATTCCATGTAGGCCGAAGTCTGATATTTTTCTAGATAAAGGTCAGGAATGTAAAGTAATATAAGAAAAGCGATGATAGAAAAAAGTGCACTACCAAACCAAAAAGTAGAATTAAAAATTGATTTATTCATACAATTTATTCTTGAAAATGTGTAGCAACTCGCCCAATATTAAAAATACCAATAACTAAATCTTTTAAAATGAAGACAGAAAAAAACAGCAGGTAATCCGATAAAAAAAGAGCAATATAATTGACGAAATCAGCGTATATAAAATCAAATTTTAGTTGGTGAATTAATGATCCGCCAATAAAGAAAAGGATTCCTATGAAAGAAGCGAAAATACTTGTGGCGAAATCTGAGTTGAGCTCATCCAGTAATTCTTTTCCTCCATTTTGATTTGCTATTGTTTTTCCTGTATTTGAGCAGAACATAGATAGCAATATGGCATAAGCTGCTATAAGTAATGAAAGCATAACGGGGACAATGGTTAGTCCGATATTTAGAGTCTTACCTAAGAGGGTGTAAGATTCAATATCGCAGATTATGCTTAAAGTCATTACAATAGCAGAGAATATGACCGGATATATAGAATCTTTTAAAAAGTCTTTCAGCGTGTAAAGCTGAAAGACAGCCGGCCATCCAAAGAAACTATTTCTATTACTCATGCTCTGTTGGTTCGTTGCCAAATCTATTTATTAGTTCA
>OGEH01000319.1_pt1 | contig 36508 bp, 44 predicted proteins | sample 1570681 | NCBI WGS metagenome assembly OGEH01 (sample SAMEA2582126, study PRJEB24529) | metagenome | biome: Human gut stool | place: China | collected 2011 | reverse complement strand
CCTAACCCCTAGCCCCTAACCCCTAACCCCTAACCCAGCGACCTGCGGCCTGCGGCCTGCACCCATTGCCATACGAAAAATGCATATCTGGTCATAAAATATAAGCGTTTTACATTCCCGTAGCCGTCTGTTAAGATAAAGGCGTAATAAGCAAGGAGAGAGGAGGTCGATGATGGAAGGGAAGGTTTGGCAGAATTTGATCGATGCCGGTTGTTCGGCGGCTTTTATCGAACAGTATGAGGCCCTGCCCGAGGAAGAGCAGTTGTCGTGCCTGCAGCGCCATCGCCGGTACTTGCTCGATGCTATTCATGACAAACAGCTTCAGCTGGACCGGCTGGATTATTTATTATATGTGTTACGAAAAAGAGGAGACGAAGGAAAATGACTTTAGAAGAAATCAAGCAAACGAGCCCCTTTGCTATGGGCGGAGAAAACGTCGACTATGCCCAGTATTTTGATGGCACCAGTTATTTGAACATGTTGTCCCTGAAACAGGTCGTCGTCGGCAATGTCACTTTTGAACCGGCCTGCCGCAATCATTGGCACATCCACCATGCCAGCCAGGGCGGCGGTCAGATGCTGTTAGTCACGGCCGGCCGCGGCTGGTATCAGGAATGGGGGAAACCGGCCCAGGCCCTCCACGCCGGCGATGTCGTCCACATCCCGGCCAACGTCAAGCATTGGCACGGTGCTGCCAAGGACAGTGCCTTCCAGCATCTGGCCATTGAAGTCGACGGGACCGATACGAGTACGGAATGGTGTGAAGCCGTAGCGGAGGCCGATTATGATGCCCTTCCGTAAGCACTTCTTAGCGGCCGGGCTCATGGTCCTGGCGGGAATCGTTTTTTTGGAACAGGAGATGCATATGCTATGAATACGACTGATAATCAAGCGAAAAAAGCTGTCAAAATCGTGCAGACTGCAGGGCGGCAGCAGCTGGGGACCTTTGCCTCGGATTTTGCCCGCTATAACGACGATATCCTCTTTGGCGAAGTGTGGAGCAAGAATGATGTCCTGCCCCTCAAAGAACGGAGCATCGTCACCGTCTCGGCCCTCATCGCCCAGGGCATTACCGATAGTTCTCTGAAATACCATATGGAAACGGCCAAGAAAAATGGCGTCACTAAGGACGAAATGGCCGAAATCATTACACAGCTCGCCTTTTACAGCGGCTGGCCCAAGGCCTGGGCGGCCTTCGGTTATGCCAAGGAAGTGTATGGGAATACCTAAGGCCTATAACATAGTAAAAAGGCATGGATACTACAAAATCATAGGCATTTGATATACATAAGAGCCTATAATATACTATACATAAGCGAAAGCCAATAAAACCTTTTTTCGTATATAATGGAGGACACGATGAAATTAAAATCTAAATTCATGCTTACGTTAGCTTTGACAGGGTTGATGGCAGTAGGGGGTATGACAGCGATGGCACAAGGAACGGCACAGACGACGTATAAATCGGTCAATGCACGGCAAGAAGGGCCGAATAAGATCGTCAAGGAAAATCTGAAACTGACCCAGGAATGGGATAAGACCTTCAAAAAGAGCGACAAAGTCGATCACCAGAAGGTGACTTTCGTCAACCGCTACGGCATTACCCTGGCGGCCGATATGTACACGCCGAAAGGCGTCAAAGGCAAGCTGCCGGCCCTGGCCGTCGCCGGTCCTTTTGGCGGCGTCAAGGAACAGGCGTCGGGCTTATACGCCCAGACCATGGCCGAACGGGGCTTTGTGACCCTGGCTTTCGACCCGTCCTTTACCGGTGAAAGCGGGGGTACGCCGCGCTATGTCGCCTCGTCGGACATCAGCACGGAAGACTTCTCGGCGGCTGTCGACTTCCTTTCGACGCAGGATAATGTCGATCCCGACCGCGTCGGCCTCATCGGCATCTGTGGCTTCGGCGGCTTTGCCCTCAATGCGGCAGCCAACGATACGCGCATCAAGGCGACCGTCGCTTCGACCATGTATGACATGAGCCGCGTCACGGCCAACGGTTATTTTGACTATGAAAAAGACGCCGATACGCTGCAGAAAGAACGCATGGCGACGCGCAAAGCCCTGAGCGACCAGCGGACTGTCGACTATAAGAACGGCTATTATAAACGGGCCGGCGGCGTTCCCGATACCCTTCCGGCTGATGCACCGTGGTTCGTCAAGGATTACTACAACTACTATAAGACGACACGCGGCTACCATCCCCGTTCGCTCAACTCCAACGGCGGCTGGAACGTCACGTCGGCTATGGGCCTCATTTCCGACCCGATTTTGCAGAACCTCGGCGAAGTCCAGAGTGCCGTCCTGGTCATCCACGGCGAAAAAGCCCATTCCCGCTATTTCGGTGAAGATGCCTTCAAGCGCCTCAAAGGGGACAATAAGGAACTCCTCATCGTGCCCGGTGCGACCCACACGGACCTTTACGACCAGATGGACAAGATTCCCTTCGACAAGATGGCCGATTTCTTCCATACTTATTTGAAATAGATGAAGTGTGATTTTTGAGAAAGGATCCGACATAAAATGATGAAGAAAGTTTTAATGCTTGCCCTGAGCAGTCTCATGGTCCTGGGCCTGGCTGCCTGTGGCAATACGAACGGCGCCGATGCGTCTTCCAGCGCCTCAAAAAAGACGGATACGGCGGCCCAAGCCCCGGTCAAGGGCAATGGCAAAACGCTGGTCGTTTACTTTTCGGCCGGCGGCCATACCAAGAATGTAGCCAACTACATTGCCAAAGCGACCAACGGCGACGTCATGGAATTGAAGCCGGTCCAGGAATATACCGAAGCCGACATGGATTACAACAATAAAGACAGCCGGACTTCGCGCGAACGCGACGATGCCAGCCTGCGCGACATCCCTCTGATCAAGGATAAGGCAGACAACTGGGAAGGCTACGATACGGTCTTCATCGGATATCCTATCTGGTGGGGGATCGCTGCCTGGCCGGTAGATACTTTCGTCAAACACAATGACTTCAGTGGCAAGACGGTCATCCCCTTTGCCACGTCGGCCAGCTCCGGCCTCGGCGACAGCGGCAGACAGCTGCAGCAGATGGCTGGTATGGGCAACTGGCTGGAAGGCAAACGCTTTCCGTCCAATGTGTCGGAAAGTACGGTCCAGCAGTGGGTCCAGAGCCTGAATCGTTGATAGAAAAATAAGGAGGCTGTCGCATTAAGCCATTTTTGGCTTCATGCGACAGCTCTCTTTTTTTATTCAAATAAGTATAGGGAAAAAGCATTGATTAATGAAGTACATAGGTATTTGTTATTTAATGGATAACCAAGTATACTGTAATCAAGCAATAGATAGAGATTCAAGAGCGTTGAAAAAGGAGTATATAACATGAAAAAACATCAGAAAGCCTTATTAGTAGCGGCTGCTTTGGTTGTCAGTACCTTTACTTTTTCTGGATTCGGCACGGGTGCCGCATATGCGGCGACGCCGGCAGCAATTTTGCAGGCGGAATCGTAGATGAAACAGTCTTCCATCAGCGAATTAACGAATGATACACGGGTATTCAAAGTTGACCCCAAGATTGAAGCGAAGAATGTCCGCTTTCAGAACCGTTATGGTTTTGACGTCGCTGGCCACCTTTATTTGCCGAAAAACTTCAATGCCCAGAAGCAATATAAGGCCGTCGTCGTTTCAGGGCCTTTCGGCGCTGTCAAAGAACAATCTTCCGGCTTATATGCCCAGGAAATGGCGAAACACGGATATGTCGCTGTCGCCTTTGATCCGTCCATGACTGGGGAAAGCGGGGGAACGCGCCGTAATATGGCTTCGCCTGATATCTTTGCAGAAGATTATAGTGCCGCTGTCGATTTCATCAGCAATTTGAAATTCGTCAATCCCGATAAAGTAGGGGCTATCGGCATCTGCGGCCTGTCCGGTATGGCCTTGACGGCGGCTGCCAATGACACGCGCATCAAAGCCGTCGCGACTTCAGCGATGTATGATATGTCCGACAGTATCCGCAATCACTATCAGGGAGATTACTATACGCCGGAACAGCGGGAAAAAGTGAAGGAACATTTGGCCGTTATGCGGGATAAAGAAGCAAAAGAAGGTCAGCCTATCCCGGGTTCGCATGAACTGGCCGTCGACGCCCAGGGACATGTCGTTTCTCATGACACGATGTTCCCGGACAAGCTGCCTGACGATGCCAATGATGTCGTCAAAGGCTTCTATGATTACTATGTAAGCCGGGCCTATCATCCGCGTTCCATCAATTCCAATACACTGGCCTGGGATTCGACGACGCCTTATGGGTTCTTCAACTTCTCTCTCATGGAACACATTAACGAAATCAGTCCGCGCCCGGTCCTGCTCATTACTGGTGAGAAAGCTCACTCGAAATACTTTGCCGATGCGGCCTATGCCAAATTGAAGGCGCCGAAACGGGAAATCGTCGTTCCCGGGGCTACGCACACCGATTTATATGACCAGATGGATAAGATTCCTTTTGCCGATTTGGTCCAATTTTTTGACGATGCCTTGAAATAAAGGTAAGAACATCAGAAAGGAGCCTTTATATGCTATCTTTATCGCAGGCCTTGAAGCGCTGGGACCGGGAGCCGGTCATCGGCACGACAGCAGGCGAAATCGAAACGATGCGATTTTACAGCCGGCAGGCCCAGAAAATTACTATGGAAATCAATACACAGTACCACGAACCGGAAGAGCTGCGCCAACTTTTTTCACGGCTCATCGGCCGTCCTGTCGATGATACCTTTGCCTTCTTTCCACCATTTTATACAGATTTTGGCAAGAATATCCATATTGGCAAGCATGTCTTCTTCAATAGCGGCTGCAAGTTCCAGGACCAGGGCGGCATTTTCATCGGTGATAATGTCCTCATCGGCCATAATGTCGTTCTGGCTACGCTCAATCATCATCCTGACCCGGATAAACGGAGTGAGATCATGCCCGGCCGGATCGTCCTGGAAGAAGGCACCTGGATCGGGGCCAATGCGACCATAACGGCTGGTGTCACTGTCGGCCGTTATGGCATCGTCGCAGCCGGTGCCGTCGTGAACAGGGACGTCCCGCCATATACCGTCGTCGGCGGCGTACCGGCTCACTTCATCAAAAACATTGAACATTGAGGTTTTACGGCGGGCTTATTTTTTCCGCCTCTTCCTTCAGGAGATGGATGAATTGCTGGGTCCCTTTGGAAAATAATTGGAATCGTTTCCATACGATGAACAAGGTATCTTCCAACAACGGGTCCAGGAGGCGGAAGCAGAGCGCCGGGTCATGGGGCGGTACGTTGATGATTTTTTCCAGCATGATGCAGGACCCCAGCCCTTCGCGGACCATGAGGGACGCATTATAAGCCAGATTGTAAGTCGCTTGGATGTGCAGTTCGGCAAAGGGCTTTTTTATCCATGTCTGCAATTTGTTACCGTGGCTGTTGGCTTGTAATACCTGCTGGGACAGGATGAGGTTTTCCGTCCATAAGTCTTGCGGATGGATTACTTTCCTGGCTGCCAGCGGATGGCTGCGCTGCAGGAGGAGGCCCCAGTGGTCAGTGTATGGGCAGGACAGGACCTCATATTTTTCCGTATCGACATGGCCGTAGATGACGGCGACGTCGATGAGGCCTTTGTCCAGGGCTTCCATGATGGCTTGACCATCGCCGCTGGTAACGTGGAAATGGAGGTTCTTATAGCGGCTTTGCAGCTTATGGGCTGTCTGCATGATGAAGCGGACACTGTCGGCTTCGGCCGAGCCGATGCGGATATTGCCATTCAGTTCCGTATCGTCGCTGCGCAGTTCCTCTTCCGTATGACTGGCCAGGGAGAGGATTTCTTCAGCCCGCTTTTTCAGGAATAAGCCTTCTTCGGTGAGCGTAATGCGCCGGGGGCCGCGGATCATCAGTTCTTTTCCCAGCATCTCTTCCATGTCGCGCAGCTGCCGCGACAGCGTCGGCTGGGATAGGTGCAGTGCCTCGGCAGCATGGGTGATACTTTCTTCACGGGCGACGGTGAGAAAATAATTGAGTACCCGTAAATCTAACATCCGAATCAGTCCTTTCCTTGCCAATGGATTTCTTCTTTCAGGCCCTTCAAAAAGGCTTCGCACGTCGGTGACAGGAGTTGGTATTTTTTCCAGGCCACGAGACACGAGAAGGTGACGGCTGGTTCCAGGGGAACGAAGGCCAGGTCCGGCGTATGGAGCTGGAAGAGCTCGTCAATGCCGAGGGCACTGGTAATGCCCGTCCGGATGAGCTGGGCCGCATTGGCGATGAGGTCGAATTTTCCGACGACCTTCAAGTCTTCGGCCGTTACGCTTCCTTGCGACCACTGACGGATATCGAAGGTTGCCGTAGCAGTCCGTGATGAGACGAGCAGGGGAATCTGGCTCAAGATGTCGGCCGTGATGTCTGGCAGCCGGGCCCAGGGCGTATCGCTGCGGGTGATGATGCCGACCCGGTTGCTTTCAGGCAGACGCAGGAATTCGTATTTTTCCGGATTGAAAGGCTCGATGAAGAGGGCGAAGTCGATGAGGCCGCGGGAGAGTTTCTCTTCGACCGTATCGGCGTTACCCGTAAAGAGTTCACACGTAATGCCCGGATGTTTCCGCTGCAGTTTGGCAAAGGTGTCGGTCAGGAAGTGCATGACTGGTGTTTCGCCGGCACCGATGCGGATACAGCCCGTCAGTTCCGGCTGGTCGTCGCTGATTTCAGCTTTCGTCTGCTGGACGAGGGACACGATTTCCTCAGCCCGCTGGCGCAGGCGGATGCCTTCTTCCGTGAGCAGTGTACTGCGGTTGGTACGGATGAAAAGCTGCTTGCCCAATTCCTTTTCCAGATCGGCCATCTGCCGGGACAACGTCGGCTGTGTGATATGCAGCATATTGGCTGCACCGGTCATATTCTGTTCCCTGGCGACGGCCAGGAAGTATTGCAGTGTCCGTATTTCCATGGGTTTCCTCCTGGGGGGTATGGATTTTCTTTAGTATACGACTTTTGAAAGGGCCTTACAACAAAAGTTTCATGCCAAAAATGACATGAAACTGTAACCGTTGCCATATTGTGGTAGTACTTTCTCCGGAGTATAATAAATCATTATTATTTTAGATTTATTGCTTCGGGGGAGGCTTTTCTTATGGATTCGATAGTGAATACTTTTTCTTTTGAATTGGAACATGGCGGGCCGCACGTTCATTTCCTGGCCTTTCTTTTATTCATCTTCATTGGCATTGTCATCCTGCACGGCGTCTTCCGGATTGTCATCGAAGTGCTGAGCCGCGTGACGAAAATCCCGCGCGACAGCTGGCGCAATATCTTCCGCTTTATGCCGACCCTGCTGGGCATCCTCATGGGCATCCAGCTGACTAAGGATATCCTCAACTTGCCCGATGTCGTCCAGAATATCCTATCCTACCATTATCACAGCGTCGTCATCATTACGGTGACTTTCTTCTGTGCCCATACGGTATCGTCTTTCTTGAAGGACAAACTGTCCAAGAGCGGCGATAAAGCGGCGACGACGTCCATCTTGACGACCGTCGTCGACCTGGGGGTCTACATGGTGGGCGTCCTCTTCATTCTCAGTTCCTACGGCATTTCCATTTCACCGCTCCTGACAGCGCTCGGCGCCGGCGGCCTGGCATCGGCCCTGGCCTTGCAGGATACACTGGCCAACCTTTTTTCCGGCATTACGACCCTCGTGTCCAAACAGGTCCACATGGTCGATTACATCCGTCTGGCCAGCGGCGAAGCCGGCCGCGTCGTCGATATGAACTGGCGTAATACGACAATCCGCACGGCGACGGGGGATATGGTCATCGTCCCCAACAAGAGCATTGCCACGGCGACGCTGACCAACTACGAACAGCCTTTGGCAGAATGTACCATTTCCATTCCCTTGACCATTACCTATGACAATGACCTGCAGCGTGTCGAAGACGTCACCCTCGGCGTGGCCTGGCACATCCTCGACCACAGTGAATACGGCGTCACCGGCTTCGAGCCCCTCGTCCGCTATGACTAGATGGGGGAATACGGCATTTCCTTCAAAGTCGTCCTGCGTATCCGCAACATCGTCGACGAAGCCGTCCTCAAGCACCAGTTCATCAAAAGCATCTATACGACCTATAAAAAAGAACACATCCAGCTCCTCATCCGCCACGACTAACGCATATAGTTTGCTGTTTGTAGGGGCTCGCACGTGCCTTTTCAGCCCATCAGGCCATGACTACAAGGAATGGCCTGACGGTTGCTGAAACGGACCGCTGTAGAGGGCGAGCCCGCTAGGTATATGTGGGATACTTGTGAACTGGATTTGCGTGAACGGGCGCCCCACGTGGTCGCCCCTACAGAAAAAGAGGCTGTCAATGCGACAGCCTCTTTTTGATATGCTATACTAAGGGAAGAAAGCATCCTTCACGAGAACGAGAGGTAATCATATTATGGAAAATACACAAAATAAGGGCCGCCGCGGCATGGATATGCTGCACGGCTCTATTGCCGACAAGTTGTTCCTTTTTGCCATGCCTATCGGCCTCATGGGCTTATTTGAACAGCTCTTCAACAGTGCCGACGTCGTCATCCTGGGGCGTTTCGTCGGCAAGAGCGCCATGGCTGCCGTCGGCAACAATATGCCTGTCATCGGCATCCTGGTCATGCTGCTCATGGGGATTTCCCTGGGGGCTAATGTCACCATTGCCCAGTATCTCGGTGCCCGCCGCGACGATAAAGTGGAACGGACGGTCCAGACGGCTATTTTGATGTCTTTTGGCCTGGGGGCCTTGCTGGCCGTCATCGGCGAACTCATCGTCTATCCGGCCTTCTGGGTCCTGGAAGTGCCGCCAGACGTCTACGACATGGCCGAACAGTATCTGCGCATCTTCCTGCTGGGCCTGCCTTTTTTGTCGCTGTATAACTTCGAGGCGGCCATCTTCCGCAGCTGCGGCGATGGCAAGACGCCGTTATACAGCCTGGTCGCAGCCAATATCGTCAATATCGTCCTCGACCTGCTGTCGGTCCTGGTCTTTGATTTCGGCCTGGCCGGCGTCGTCTGGGCGACAGTCATCGCCTTTGCCGTCAATTCGCTCATCCTCCTGGCCCTGCTGTGCCGGACGACGGACCGCATCCGACTGGAACGCCACCACATGCGCTTTTCCCGGGAAGAACTGCATCACATCATCCGCATCGGCCTGCCTGCCGGCATCCAGGGCATGGTCTTTGCCTTGTCCAATGTCCTCATCCAATCGGCCCTGAATAGCCTGGGAACAGAAGCCATGGCGGCGTCGGCTGCGGCCTTCATCATCGAAGGCAATATCTATTGTTTCGTCAACGGCTTCAGTCAGGCGACGACGACCTTCGTCGGCCAGAACTACGGCGCCCGCAACCTGCGCCGCTGCTTCCGCATCACCAAAGTCGCCTTTGGCGTTGAAGCGGCGTTCCTCCTGGTCGTCACCGTGCCGGTCCTCTTCTTTTCGCCGGAACTCATCCGCCTGTTCAACGGCGACCCGAACGTCGTCGCCTTGGGGACGAAGCGCCTCTTTTACGTCGCCGGGACGTTCTACCTCAATGGCATCATCGACATCATCTCCGGATCCCTGCGCGGCTATGGCTATTCCCTGCCGCCGGCTGTCGTCGTCCTGGTCGGTATCTGCGGCGTCCGTATCACCTGGCTGTACACCGTATTTGCCGCTCACCGCGACTTCCTGGTCCTCATGGCGGCCTACCCGGCCAGCTGGCTGGTCACGGCCATCGTCCTGACCTTCGTCTACCAGTCCTGCCGCAAGCACATCGTCCGGGGCCTGCTGAGTGAGCGGTAGCCGTTAGCCACCAGCCGCCAGCTACCAGCCGCCAGCTACTAGCCTCCAGCCGCTAACCCCTAGCCCCTAACCCCTAGCCCCTAGCTACGAACCACTAACTGCTAACTCCTCAAGTGATGAGATGCAATCAGCCTACACTTGATTAATAACGTATACTATGATATAATCTAATTAACAAATAATTATTATTGATTACTGATTTGGAAGGGGGCATAAGATATGCGTTTTGGTGAAGGTTTTGTCGAAGAAATCAAGGATAATGGCTTGGCGAAAGTACGGGTCAGCCGCGATTCGCTCTATGTGGCCTGCAGTGTCTGCGCCGCAGCGGATCACGTCAAGCTTCTGGCTTATAATTCCATCGGCGCTGCCGAAGGCGACCACGTCCGCTATGAAGTCGATGACTCGCACCTCATTTCCGGGGCCTTTGTCTGCTTCATCCTGCCCGTCGCCATGCTGCTCATTACGGCCCTTTTAGGCTATCTCATCATAGGCCATACTGCCGGTGCCGTCGTCGGCGGCATCGCCGGACTCATCGTCTCGGCCCTGGCCGTCCGGAAATACGACCGCTCCCTGAGCCGCATCATCGATACCAAAGCCAACATCCTCAGCGTCATCGTCGATGAGGATGAAGAGAAGGAAGAAAACTGAACTTAACTTTGGAATGAAATCCTAATTCACAATATTTTTGGTTAAACATTGGAAAACATTCCGGACTTTTTGCATTGTGAAGTCATAACTACATAGCGAAGAGATGTAGACGAAAGATGTCGATAGTTGTAATAACTATCGGCATTTTTTTTGTTTATAAAGGCAAATCATAGGCTAATTATCGAACTTTTAAATGTAATTACTTGCTGTTTATGACTCGATATAACTCTTGTCTAAATAGCATGAGTGGCTTAATAATCGCATGTTCTGCCATCCAATGACAATGGTGTAACGCGTTACCTTTATAGAACTAGAGCAGAGAAAAAGAAAAAAGAGATTATATATAATATATTTTTTCTTCCTTAGACGATGAGTTGTAATAAGCGGATCGAAATGGACTCAATACGAGGACTCAGATTGTATGAATCCTATCCACCGCTTTGCGGTCCCCCTTCCCTTGGAAAGGGAAGGAAAGTCCTAAAATCTGTGTGATGTAAATGGACATATGTATTAATTTGAGAAAAAATAAAATTACATAAAACTTTAATAATTTCAAATGATTTATCTAATATTAACTAATACCAAGTGAAAAATGATGAACAAAGAAATGTAATGTGTCCTTTAGGCCGTAAAAAATAAATTGAAAAAAGGGAGTTTTGGCAAAAAAAATAAAAACAGAGGCGAACGATTGGCGTTTTTTTTGTCTTATATAAGTAGAGGGGTAAGAAAGACAAACCCCAAGATGCAGAAAGAGGTGCTAGCAATGAAAAAACTGCAATGGCTGAAAACCAGAACCGGCTTATTTTCAGATCCCCGTATCTTATTCTTGATGAACCAACCTAACGGCGATTCTTATATTGTCTTATGGTTCTTCTTGAAGGATATGGCCGGAACGATTAACGACAACGGGTATGTCTACGTGTCCGGCCGGGAAGCTATGACGACGCAGCTCATTGCTAAGTGCCTGCACCGCCGTCGGCCTTTTATTGAAAAAGGACTGGCGTTGTTGGAAAAAGTGGAACTCATCGAACGCGATGCAAGCGGACTCATCCGCATTGCCATCTGGGATGAATTACAGGATTTCCAACGCGACGAAAAGCGGCGGGAACAGACGCGCGAACGGGTACAGCGCTACCGCGAGAGGCAGCGCCAGTCTCAGCCGGAAGATAAATCAATGGATGCGGCACCTGTCGTAAAGGAAACTATGAATCCGCCGGAAGAATCAGAGAAAGCAGCGGCGACATCCGACGGAAATCCCCCTGCGGCGGAAGAAACGCCGGTCTATGACGGTGAACCCGTGACGACGCCGAAAGCTATGCGTGACTACACATCGGTCCAGAAATACCAGGAGCTTTTCGGACCTATGCAAGGGGATTTTGCCAAGAAACTCATTGATTTAGAGAAAATGTGGGGCAGCGAAGCGACCTGTATCGCTATCGAGTTGGCCCATGAAAATAAAGTCAATAATATCAAATACATTCAGGCCATTTTAAAGAACAGCAATGGCCGTCCTATGAAGGGAAAAAAGAAGGAGGATGAATTCCATGGCTATGCAAACTTTGCTGACTACGTTGCGGGCGTGCTACGGGGAGAACCAGAATACAAACCCGATCTTCATCGAAGCACTGAAAGACAATCTGCCCTCCGGCATATCAGCGACCCAGGCTAAGACTTTAGCACAACGGATTGTCGCGACGCACAAATTCGCCCCGTCCATCGCTGAAATCCTTGAAGAATGGCGGCAGATGCGGCGCGATATGAACCGCCATGTCTATACAGCCCCTGTATTTACCGGAAAAATGAGTCCTGAAGCGGCTCAGAAAATACGGGAAGCCAAGCAGCGTATCCATGAAAATCAGTCTGCCGGTATCGGTCCGGTCAGCCCGGAACTCGTGCAGTTTGCCCGGCAGTTTTTCCCGGAAATCAGTGAAACGACGGTCCAGCGGAACAGGCTGGAAATCATGAACTGTAAAAGTGACCGGGAAAAAGAACTGGCCGAAAACAGTAAATTCAGGACCACCATGGCCATGACGGCCAAGGGAGATATAACCTTATTTATCCGCAAAATCATTTGAAAGGAGTGCGCTATGAACCGGATATTAAGATTTTTGAGGAACCTCGACAAGAGGAAATTGATCTTCATCTTGCAGAGAGCCAGTGCCGTATTGCTGCCGATTAGGCCCTATCCGGACTGCGGACGCGGGCATTGCCCCTGTCCGGCCATAAAACACAGGCCCATGCAGGGTATCGCCATCGGAGGAACAACCGCCAGTGTCCACATGAGGCAGTAAATTAGAGACGCAGGCCGCCGCGGTCCTGCGGACTAAAAAAAATTCACGGCCATCGGCCTTGTGCGTAGGGGCCGTCCCAGCGGGCGGCCCGCTGCGGACAGTTGGCCATAATCTATCTGGACCATGTGACATGGTTTTGCGGCCTGCGAACTACGACTTGCGAACTGCGGCCGTAAGGCCATATTTATCGAAAGGAGAGTTATGAAAGTCTATTTAAATGCCGGTCATGACCGGGACCTTGACTCAGGTGCTGTCAACGCTGATTTAGGGTTGCGCGAATGTGATGCAGCTTATGAATTGACCATGCAGGTCAAACAGTATTTAGAGCGGAACGGAATCAATGTCCTGTTCGGACAGAGTGACGATTTATATGATATTTGCGATGAAGCCAACGACACCGATGCAGATATCTTCGTATCTATCCATTTCAACGCCTTCAACAAGCGGGCCAGCGGTACGGAAACCTGTATTTCCGGCACGACGGCCAGCTTGCTCCTCGGTCACTCGATTCAGTCGAATATCGTCGCAGCTTTGAAGCTGCCGAACCGGGGATTAAAAGAACACGCAGAATTTTTCGTCCTGCGAAGTACGGCCATGCCCGCTGTTTTACTAGAAATTTGTTTCATCGACAACAATCATGACTGGCGGCGGTATGTCCGCTGTCAGGATGACGTAGCAAGGGCAATCGCCACGGGTATCATGCAGTATCCAGGTATTGCCAATACGCAGCAATTAGCAGCCTAGCTGCTGGTTATAAAAATTAAGGAAAGGAGAAATGAACATGGCAGCAGAACGCAAAGCGATTTCCGGCAAGTTAAAGCTGGTCATCAGCTACAACGACGAAAATGACAATTTGCGCGAAAAATCCGTACAGATGCGCAACCTCGTCACCGGCGTCGAACCGGCAAACGTCGTCACCGCCGTCAACGCTATCGGCACGCTTTATGAAGACCCCATCACGGGTATCCATGAAGTCGTCGAAAACGAAATCACGGCGTAAGAGCGCGTAAACCTCTCAGTCAGCTTCGCTGACAGCTCCCCTATGATGGGAGCCATTGCCTCCCTTGGTAGGGGAGGTGGCCCGAAGGGCCGGAGAGGTTGCTCTTCTCACAATACCAAAGAAAGGAGGAATTACCATGGCCATCAAATCGGAAACGAAAACGCTGCAGCTTACTTTTGTTGATGGAATCAGCAAAAATGTCAGCTACTCTATTTCCAATCCGAAAGCGGACTTGACTAAGGCAACCGTCGATACAGCCGCAAAAGCCATCGTCGACAGCAAAATCTTTGCTACGACGGAAGGCGGCAATCTGACAGCACTCAAGTCGAGCCAGATCGTAACCCGAAAAGTTGAAACGCTGGAATAAGCGTAGCATAATAAAGATGCCTTGGGCAGATTGTCTGCCCAGGGTATTTTCCATTTAAGGCAACATTAAAAAATTTTAATTTATGAAGAAAAAATGAAAAGAGGTTTTAATCGAATTTTAATGTAACTGTAGTAAGGAGACGTGATGTAATGACTATTCAGATGCGACATTGTGTACGAGCTGCTCAGCGCGGCGATAAAATAGCAATAGTAGAATTGCTCAAGGCTTTCAAGCCGTATTTGTATCGTCAGGCCAAGAAATATCAGCCATATTATCAGAATTTTCATGAGGCTTTATCGACAGCGTGCCATGGAGCCATAGATTGTATCTATCAGTACGATCTGAGCCAGGTTGAAGAAACCGTTACTGAAGTCATGGTAGCCTTTGTACATAATCATTTGCGTCGGGAATCTTATCGCTGGACTTGCTACTATAAGAACGTTGAAAAAAATATTGTAGAAAATGATACATTGACCGACCTACCAGAAGATATTATTTCCGAAAGAGATTGTCCGGAACTTTGTTACTTGGAAGACGAAGTTCGATTGCAGCTTTATCAGGCGTTGAACCAACTACCAGAATTACAACAAACATTTATCCGGTTGCATTTCTTCTATGGATATTCGTACCAACAGATAGCCCAAAAGTATCATTTACAGAAAAGTACTATTTGCGGATATATTAAAAGAGGTCTTAGGAATTTGAAAATTTTGCTAACCGATGATAATTTAGCTAGCTAGGAAAAGAAAAACTCTAAAATCATGATATGATTATCATGATTTTAGAGTTTTTTTATTATTTTCCGTAATTATTAAATATGTTTGTAAATTTCACTTTCATCACTTGAGGTTGTGATGGTAGAGATTACCCCTTGCTTTTTTTTTGTTTTATAATACAATTAGTGAAATATTTTACTTACTGCGAGAAAAGAATTAATAGGGCCTTTTGACCGTACTTTGAGTGAAATATAGACGTGAGATGTCGAGTGATTTTCAGTAACTGTTTTATTTTTATTAAAAATTGTGAAGGGAACAGAGGTATATTATGAAAAGAGTGGAAGATACGAAGCAATCAGTCCCACAACCTGCTAATAAGGTGGATAAGAAACAACAGGAGCTTATTTTACAGCCGATGGATCCTATGTTTAGTTTGGATGATATTATTTTACCAGAAAATGTGAAAGAACAAATTTTAGAAGTAGCTGATTATGCTTATAACAGCAAAATAGTTTTTGAACGATGGGGATTAGAAAAAACGCATAAGTATTCAAAACGTATGGGAATCAACCTCTATGGTCCGTCGGGGACAGGTAAAACGATGGCGGCACATGCTATTGCCAATTATCTTGGCAGAAAGATTCTTTGCGTAAACTATGCGGAAATTGAATCAAAATATGTAGGGGAGACCCCAAAAAATATCTATAGAGCATTTAAAGCGGCTGAACAGACACATAGTATTTTATTTTTTGATGAAGCCGATGCTATCTTAAGTCGGCGTGTCACTAATATGAATAATGCTACGGATGTGAGTGTTAACCAGACAAGGTCTGTTTTATTGACCATTTTGAATACATATCAGGACTTCATCATATTCGCTACAAATTTCATCGAAAATTTTGATCCGGCTTTTTTACGAAGAATTTCGTATCATATTAAATTTGAACTGCCAGATTATGATTGCCGTTACCGGTTATGGAAGCACTACATACCGACTGAAATGCCCAATGATTTTGATTTGGAAATGCTTTCTAAGACGTATGAGAATATTTCAGGGAGCGATATAGCAAACTCCGTTTTGATGGCCGCGTTCAAGGCTGCGCGTCATAAGGACACCATTGTTCGACAAAAATACGTGGAAGAGGCAATCCAAAATGTCATTGCCAGTAAGGAAGCTAATGCAAAAAATAATTCATCAGTCACGAAGCGGATTGTTTCTAAAGAATATGTTGATAAACAGTTAGGAAATGCGTAAAGGAGGAAGGATAATGGTTCCATTATTAGTTTTAGCTGGATTGGTGATTGGTGGCATCGCTATTGCAGCGAATTGGAAGGCTATTGTTGATTGGCTGAAAGATTTTATTCCTAAATTAAGAGAAACGTGGAAAAAAGTAAGGGAAAATGTTCCTTATGGGGCAAAAATCGTTGGTGACTTAGTGGTTAAAGGCTTGGATAAGCTGGCTAAAATCATGCATAAATTATATTATCAAGAAGATAATCACTGGGTGGAAGAAACGACGACGAGAATTCTCCCTGAAAGCGAAGTGCCGCCTGAAATTGTGGCGAAAATCGAGAGCCAGAAGCGTCAAAATAAAGATGGCGATATTACTGCGGAAATGGAAGAAGAACTGCAATTGGAGGTGTGAGTATGAATAAAAATAGTGGTGAAGTAGAAAAACAATTGAAAAATCTATTTCAGGATACTTTAACTGTTATTGACCGAGCTATTAGTTTCATGACACAAATGGATTTGGATGAACTTGCAGATTGTTATGAGAAAAAATTGGACGAAGTGATTTTGGACATAGAAAAGAAGAAGAAATTACAATATGTCGGAGGAAAATTTATCATTACTTATGCAACGGCAGAAGTATTCTCCTTAAGAATGGAGCTGTATTTTCTGAATAATGATAATCAGTGGGAAAAGGCAGAAGCGCTCACTTTAAAGTATATGAAGTTTTTAAAACCTCGTGCTGTAAAAGAGTTAGAAGAAAAGACAAAGATTGTATATGACATTGAACCTCCCAAAGAATCTGAAAAGGAGATAGAAGAATAAAGAAGGTGGCATGAAATGTATCCATGTCAGCGATGTGGAGCTTGTTGCAGATTGATTGGAGAATCGATATTGACTCGCGAATTGGCTGGGTCTGACGGTTGTTGTAAATGGTTGGATAAGAGTACCAATTTATGTAAGCGTTATGCAACTCGTCCGATATTCTGCAATGTGGATAAATATTATGAAAAATTCTTGCAAAATACAATGAGTCGTGATGCGTTCTATCAACTCAATCAAAATGCATGCCGGAGTTTACGTTTACGATGGAAAGAAAAGGTGAATCATGCTTAGCTTTATTTTTTATGCGTTAATCATTGTGATTGGTATCGTAATTATAGGCGCTGTAATTAGTTTGGTGCTTGGAGCTGCTGGCATTGTACTTGCAGTAATCGGTGCCATTGTGGGGACTGTGTGGCGTTATAAATTCAATCTCTTACTTCTGGCAGCTATGCTATGGCTTACTGAATCGCCTATATTGTCATTTTTTGTATATATTGTTGCCGTATATTTTGCTAGCCGAAGAGATGCATCGAAAAATGTCACTGGTCAGTTAACTAAGATGTTGAATGAAAGGCCTGTAAGTTACCAAGAAATTGAAGCCATAAGACCGGAGAATGATAGTCTATCCCACACATTACGCAGGCTGACCTGCGCCAAAGGCAAAGGCCTAAAGATTATGCAAAAATGGGTAAAAAAAGGCGCTGTTACAAGTAAAAAGTTATCTGATGGCAATGTTTACTACTATAAGGAAGAGATTCTTGGCGAATTTGAAAATAAAGTATCAGATCGTACAGTAAAGTATTTAAATGATGAGTTTGAAAAATTTGGCTTATACGATGCTACAAAAGGCGTTCAATTGGCTGTATTGTATCAGCCGCTGCGTTCTTTAGAAAAAGTTTATCAAGCAAAGATAGCAGAAGAAAATCTTCACAATCATCTATCTCAAAAGATGATTGAAAAAGTTTATCTTGGTGAACAGTATGAAAAATGTATTTATATCGAACCGAAGCGGCTATATAAAATTGGAGAATCTCTTATACATCAAGATATTTTCAATCAACAAGAGCTTGAAAGGAAATTGGGCGAACATTCTGAGGAAGTCTATATTGAATGCATGAATCAGTGGAAAACTGATGGACTTGATTTTGGTGTATGTAATGAAAAGGTGGATTCTGGTTTCATATGTATTACGCCTCAGCTCAAGCAAAAGGCAGCTAATGTTGTCGATGAACCAGTTCTTGATTTAAAAAAATTCATTTCTGATTCTGATAAATATACAACACAGGAACTTGTATGTGCCATAAAGTATTTGACACACGAAATAAGTGAGTTTAATTTTAAACCGGCAACAGACTCAGAATGTCAATGCTGGATTAATGTAAAATTTAAGAAACAATATCAATGCGATGCTTGCAAAAAACTTTTCATAAATCTTGTACCATACAATGGAGCGCAATATTGTGGTGAGTGTTTAGAAGCTTTGCGGAAAGAAGAACGCAAGAAGGAAAAAGAAATCATAACGGAAAAGAAATATATTGATGCTCCGCCACCAGATGTAATCGTTAAATTACACTAACAGACAAAAAATCCCACCTTTCTTTTGACTGGCAATTCCCTTATACTATGGATATAGTGTAAGGGAATTTTTTTAATATCTGGAAAGGGGGAGCGGCTATGCAAGGCCTGCCTATTGGTATTGACGATTTTGCCAAAGTCCGTGAGGGAAATTATTATTTTGTCGATAAGACCCTGGCTATACGGGATTTCCTCGATAATCATGGGGAAGTGCTGCTGCTGACGCGGCCGCGCCGTTTTGGCAAGACATTGTTCTTGTCCATGTTCTATTATTTTTTTGCCGCTGACCTGGAACAGGATTACCGGAAACTCTTTCGCGGCCTGGCTATTGAACGGGCTGGCGAACGGTATATGGCGGAGCAGGGGAAGCGGCCTGTCCTTTTCCTGTCTTTGAAGGATGTCAGGCACCGGACTTGGCCGGATATGGTGGAAAAATTCCGCTTTCTTCTCAGTGATTTATATGACCAATACGCGTATCTCATGGAAGTCCCCGGCTTTTCACGGGCTGAACGGCGGTATTTTCAGCGCATCCATGACGGGCTGGCATCGCCTGTCGAAATGGAAGAGGCCCTGCGCCGCTTGATGGACATGATGAAGCGTTATCATCAGCAACCGGTAGTCCTCTTGCTGGATGAGTACGATATCCCGGTCCAGCAGTCCTGGGAGCACGGTTTTTATGATGAATGTATGGCTTTCATGCGTAATTTCCTCAGCCCTGCCCTGAAGACGAATCCGTCTTTGGATTTTGCCGTATTGACAGGCGTCCTGCGGATTGCCAAAGAAAGTATTTTCAGCGGCCTGAATAATCTGGAAGTCAGCAGTGTCATCAATGGGACCTATGCTGATTGGATCGGTTTCACGCCAGAAGAAGTACGGGTCCTGGCCCGTGCGCAGCAGCAGGACAAGGCCCTGCCCGTCCTGCGTGACTGGTATGATGGCTATTGTTTTGGCAGCCAGGAAATCTATAATCCCTGGTCGGTCTTGTGCTTTTTCAAGGAACAAGGCCAGCCGCAGCCTTATTGGGGCCATACGTCAGGCAATGTCCTGCTGGGAGAATTGTTGAAACAGACTGATCCGGTCCAGGAAGACAACCTGCTGCGCCTTATCCAGGGAGAAACTGTGACGGCCGTCCTCACAGAAAATACGATTTATCCGGAAGTTACCGATAATCCCGATGCGTTATATACTATTCTCGTGCTGGCAGGGTATTTGAAAATCGTATCCCGCCGGCTGGTCATCGATACGTGGGTGTACGTGCTGGCCATTCCCAATCGGGAAGTCCGCAGCATTTACCGCAATGAAATCCTGAGCCGTCTGAGCCCTGGGCGGACGACGTCGTATCTGATGACGACCATGGAAAACCTCATGGCAGGGAACGGGACCGCCTTTGCCAAAGGCTTGCAGGATATCCTGATGAAAGTGGCCAGTGTGTATGATACGGCCAACCGGGAGGCGTTCTATCATGGCCTGTTATTGGGGATGACGACGCTGCTGGTCCCGGAATATGAAGTAAAGTCGAATCGGGAAAGCGGGTTGGGACGTTATGACCTGGCGATTTATCCCACGCACAGTGGACAGTGTGGCGCCATTTTGGAATTCAAAGCGGCAGGTTCTTCGGATGAATTGCTGAAGAAGGCGCAGGACGCCCGCCGTCAGATCGATGAAAAGGGCTATGAAACCGATTTCAAGGACCGGGGCATTACGAAAGTCCTGAAATACGGTATCGCCTTTTACGGGAAACAGGTCGTCTTAGTGTAAAAATTGAGTCAAAAGAGGTCGAAGCCCAAGGGAAAATCTTTGTGCAACGGCCTCTTTCATGATATAATGAACATTAGTCTATTTATTTCTATTTTATGGTATGTATGGAAGACAAGGGAGGCAGTGAAGATGCGGGCAATGGGAATCGACCCGGGGACGGCTATCTGCGGTTTTGGTGTCATCGACGCCGACGGCAGCCGCCTGAAGCCGGTGACGTATGGGACCATCCAGACGACGCTGGACCATACCGATGCCGAACGGCTGGTCATGCTCTTTGACGGCCTCAATGAACTCTATCGGAAATATAAGCCCGACGTCATCGGCGTCGAGCAGCTCTTTTTTAACCGCAACGTCACGACGGCCATTACCGTCGGCCAGGCGCGGGGCATCATCCTCCTGACGGCCCAGCAGGCGGGCATCCCTATCCTGGAATTTTCACCGCTCCAGGTCAAGCAGGGTGTCACCGGCTACGGCCGGGCGACGAAGGAACAGGTCATCGACATGACCATGCGCCTTCTCGGCATCCGCCAGAAAATCAAGCCCGACGATGCGGCCGACGGCCTGGCCATGGCCATTTACGCGATTTATTCCAGTCATTCTATGAGTCTGAAAAGGAAGGTGCAGTTATGATCGGTTATCTGAAAGGCGTGATCAGCCACATCTTCGTCAATTCCTGTTTCATCGACGTCCACGGCGTCGGCTACCGGACCTATGCACCGGCTTCGACGCTGGACATGCTCTGTGTCGGCCAGGAAGCCATGCTCTATACTTATATGAGCGTCCGCGAAGACGCCATCGTCTTGTATGGCTTTGCCACGCAGGATGAATACGATTTGTTCATGCTCCTCATCGGCGTCAACGGCGTCGGCCCCAAAGTGGCCCTGGGCATCCTCAGCGCCGGCACGGCCGACAGTTTCCGCCTGGCCGTCCATCAGAAGGACATCAAGGGCCTGACCAAGATGCCCGGTATCGGCAAGAAAACGGCTGAACGCATCGTCCTGGAATTGCAGGATAAAATCGGTCCCGTCGCCAGTGAAGACGCCGGGGCTGCGGACCTGGGAAATTCGGCCGCGCCGGGCCTGTCGGACATCCTGGCAGAAACCCTGGCGGCCCTGACTAGTCTCGGCTACAGCGAACAGGAAGTCCTGCCCGTTGCCGAATCGCACCTGGCCGGCTGTACGACTGTGGAACAGCTGCTGAAGGAGACGCTGAAGGCCTTGGGGAGCGGGAGGTAAGTCATGGAAGAAAATCGGATCATCGAGACGACAGACCTGCCGGGCGATTCCTGGCAGTACAGCCTGCGTCCTCATTATTTACGCGAATATATTGGCCAGGATAAGGTCAAAGACAATCTGGAAGTTTTCATCAAGGCGGCCAAACTGCGCAAGGAAGCCCTGGACCACGTCCTCCTCTACGGCCCGCCGGGCCTGGGCAAGACGACCATGGCCGGTATCATTGCCAATGAACTGGGCGTCAACCTGCGCATCACCTCAGGGCCGGCTATCGAACGGCCTGGCGACCTAGCAGCGCTCCTGACCAATCTCCAGGAACGGGATCTCCTCTTCATCGATGAAATCCACCGCCTGTCGCACAGTGTCGAAGAAGTCCTCTATGCGGCCATGGAAGACTATGCTCTGGATATCGTCATCGGCAAGGGCCCCAGTGCCCGGTCGGTGCGCATCGACCTGCCGCCGTTCACCCTGGTCGGGGCGACGACCCAGGTCGGCCGCCTGGCACCGCCTCTGCGCGACCGCTTCGGCGTCATCTGCCGCCTGGAATTCTATAAACCGGAAGATCTGGTCCTCATCATCAAGCGGACGGCAGATATCCTCGACATGGCCATCGATGACGACGGCGCCTTGGAAATCGCCCGCCGCTCGCGGGGGACACCGCGTATTGCCAACCGTCTCCTGAAGCGCGTCCGCGACTTCGCCCAGGTCGCCGAAGCCGCGACGATTACGGCGTCCCTGGCCAACGATGCCCTGAACCGGCTGGAAGTCGATTCGTGCGGCCTCGACCGGACGGACCGCCGGGTCCTGCAGGTCATCATCGATAAATTCGGCGGCGGTCCCGTCGGCCTCGACACCATTGCCGCCGCCATCAGCGAATCCGTCGATGCCGTCGAAGACGTGTACGAACCGTTCCTGATGCAGCAGGGCTTTTTGAACCGCACGCCCCGGGGCCGCGTCGTCACCGACGCCGCCTACCGCCATCTGGGCCTGCCTGCGCCATCAGAAGGATAGGAGGGACGATTATGGCGAAATTACTCATCCTTACGGGTCTCTTTTTCATCGTCGCCGGCCTTTTATGGATGGCCGGTGATTCCCTGGGACTGGGGAATTTCCTGGGCCATCTGCCTGGCGATATTTCCTTTACCAAAGGTAACACGTCCTTCCATTTTCCCATCGTGACCTGCCTCATCATCAGTGCAGTCCTTACGATTGTCCTCAATCTCTTCTTTCGCCTGTGAGGAGGATTTTTATGTATAAAAAGAAGATAGCCCGCCTGGCCTTATGCACGGCTCTCTGTGCCCTGGTGACGACGAGTGTCTTTGCGTCGCCGACCAAGGCCAAGGCCAAAAGCCATCCCCGCCAGCCCGTCAAAGCGGTGCGGCAGACGGCCAAGGCGCCGGCTGGATATACACATAAACAAGCCGTCCACGATAGCGCTACCCTGCGCATCGGCATCCGCGAAGGCCGGGGCAGTGTGGCCGTCACCGGGCCGCAGGGCCTGGGCGTCTATCGCGGCGACATGCTCTGGAAGAAAGCGGCGGCCAACGTGCCCGTCACCATTGCCCTGTCGGGGACGAACCTGACCGTCAACGGCGACGTCAGTACCGTACCGGTCCAGGTCCGGTCCCTGGTCCACGGCGGCTCCGTCAAGATCACTGACGGCTACGCCTACCGCGGCGCCCTGGAAATGATGAAATCTCCCGGCCGCTGGGGCCTGACCGTTGTCAACGTCCTGCCGGTGGAACAGTATCTCTACGGCGTCGTCGGCAAGGAAATGTCGCCGTCGTGGAGCGAAGAGGCCCTGAAGGCCCAGGCCGTCGCCGCCCGGACCTATGCCATTGCCCATAAGAGCCGCTTCAGCCAGCGCGGCTTCGACCTCACCGACGACACGTCGAGCCAGGTCTATGCCGGCATCAATGGCGAATCGCCGTCGATCATCAAGGCCGTCAATGCGACAAAAGGGGAGATAATCACTTATCAGGGCCGGCCTATCGACGCCTTTTTCTGCTCCACTGCCGGCGGCTGGACGGAAAACAGTGAAAATGTCTGGGGCTCCCATATCCCGTATCTGCGCGGTGTCAGCGATGCCAGCGATGAGATGCCGGGTTATCGCTGGGCTGTGACGACGACGCCGGAACAGATGGCGGCCAAACTGAGTGCTGCCGGCAAGGGCGTCGGCCGCATCCAGGCCATCGAGTTGTCGCCCCTGGCCAAGCGGCCCATGACGACGGCCGACCGCGGCGTTTCCGGCCGGGTCCAGTCCATGGTCGTCAAGGGGACGAAGGGCAGCGTCACCGTCAAGGGTTCGGCCTTCCAGTCCATCTTTGGCCTGCGCAGTACGCTCTTCGATTTTTACAGCGGCCGCGGTACGGCGCCGGATCCCGATTCCGGAGCTGTCGCCCGCAAGGCCGATTTCAAGGTCAAAGCCGGCCAGCCCGTGACGATTTACGGTTTCGGCTGGGGCCACGGCCTGGGCATGAGCCAGTACGGCGCCTATCAGATGGCGCGCAGCCATGCCAGTGAAAAGGATTATTACCGCAACATCCTGACCCATTACTATACGGGGACGAAGATTGAAAAATTATATTAAGCTAAAAAGAGGAAGATTATTTTGAAACTGACAGATTTTTACTACGATTTACCGAAAGAACTCATTGCCCAGCATCCGGCCGAACCGCGGGACCACGCCCGCCTCATGCTCTATGACCGTCAGACCGGCGCCGTGGAACACAAGTATTTCTACGACCTCGTCGACGAACTGCACCCAGGCGACGTCCTGGTCTTCAACGATTCCCGCGTCATCCCGGCCCGGCTCCACGGCAAACGGGTGCCGACTGGCGGCAAGGTCGAAGTCCTGCTCTTGACGCCTGTCGGCGACGACCGCTGGGAAGTCCTGGTCAAACCGGGCAAGAAGGCCCTGCCGGGGACGACCATCGAGTTTCCCGAAGGCCTGACGGGGACCGTCGAAGACCGGACCGATTTCGGCGGCCGTATCATCAAGTTCGCCTACCAGGGCAATTTCGACGACATCATCGACAAGATCGGTGAAATGCCGCTCCCGCCGTATATCCACGAAAAGATGGAAGACCCCAATGAATACCAGACGGTCTATGCCAACGAACGCGGCAGCGCAGCGGCTCCGACGGCAGGCCTGCACTTTACGGAAGAGCTGCTCCAGAAGATCCGCGATAAAGGCGTAGAAGAAGTCTTCGTCACTCTCCACGTCGGCCTGGGGACGTTCCGGCCGGTCGAAGAAGAAAACATCGAAGACCACCAGATGCACAGTGAGTTCTACAGCATCACGCCCGAAGCGGCGGCCAAGATCAACAAGGCCAAGGCCGAAGGCCGCCGGGTCATCGCCGTCGGCACGACGAGCATCCGCACTCTGGAAAGCGCCGGCACGACAGGGACCCTGCAGGCCGGTTCGGGCTGGACGAATATCTTCATCTATCCGGGCTTCACCTTCCACATCGTCGATGCCCTGGTCACTAATTTCCATCTTCCCGAATCGACGCTGCTCATGCTCATCAGCGCCTTGTCGACGCGGGAAAAAATCTTGAAAGCCTATGAAATCGCCGTCCAGGAAAAATACCGTTTCTTCAGTTTCGGCGACGCCATGTTCATTCACTAAGGGAGGAAAAGCTATATGGTCATTACCTACGAACAGCAGGCCGAATGTGACGGCGCCCGCGCCGGGATACTGCGCACGCCGCACGGCACCTTCAAGACGCCCATGTTCATGCCTGTCGGCACGCAGGCGACGGTCAAGACGCTGACGCCGGAAGAACTCTACGATATGGGCGCCCAGGTCATTCTCAGCAATACGTACCACTTGTTCCTGCGGCCCGGCCACGACCTGGTCCAGGAAGCGGGGGGCCTGCATAAATTCATGAACTGGAAACAGGCCATCCTGACCGACAGCGGCGGCTTCCAGGTCTTCAGCCTGGGCCAGATGCGCAAGATCACCGAAGAAGGCGTCACCTTCCGGTCCCACCTGGACGGGTCGAAGAAATTCCTGTCGCCGGAAGTTTCCATGGATATCCAGATGGCCCTCGATTCGGACATCGCCATGGCCTTCGACGAATGTATCCCTTACCCGTCGGACTATGAATACACCCAGATGTCGACGGAACGGACCAGCCGCTGGGCTGCGCGCTGCCTGGACCACCATCACAGCGATACGCAGGGCCTGTTCGGCATCGTCCAGGGCGGCATGTACAAGGACCTGCGCAAGCAGAGCTGCCAGGACCTGGTCGACATGGATTTCGACGGCTATGGCATTGGCGGCTTGAGTGTTGGCGAATCTAAGGATATAATGTATGATATATTAGAGCATACGACACCGTACCTGCCGAAGGATAAAGCCCGCTATCTCATGGGCGTCGGCACGCCGGACTGCCTGCTCGAAGGCGTCGCCCGCGGCGTCGATATGTTTGACTGCGTCTTCCCGACGCGCGTTGCCCGCAACGGCATGGCCATGACCCATACGGGCCGCCTGACCGTGCGCAACGCCAAGTATGCCCACGATTTCCATCCCATTGAAGAAGGCTGTCAGTGTTATACGTGCCGCAACTATTCGCGCGCCTATATCCGGCATCTCTTCAAGGCCGAGGAACTCCTGGCATACCGCCTGGTCAGCATCCACAACCTGTACTTCCTGCTGCAGTTCATGCGGGATATGCGCCAGTCCATCTTCGACGGCACATTCCGCCAGTTCCGCCAGGATTTCTGGAAACGTTATCAAGACGCGTAAGCGCTTGCATATAGACTATTTTTTTATTTCACGGAGGTGTAAGACATGGATATTATGGAACAGCTCAATGCTTTTTGGCCCATTATCCTCATGGTCGTCATTTTCTACTTTCTCTTATGGCGTCCGCAGAAGAAACAGCAGAAAAAACGGCAGGAAATGCTGGAAAGCTTGAAGCCCGGTGCTAAAATCGTCACCGTCGGCGGTGTCATGGGGAATATCGTTTCCCTGCACGACGATTACCTCGTCGTCCGCATTGCTGACAGAGTCGAAATCAAAGTCACCCGCGCTGCTGTAGCCCAGGTCCTGGGCAAGGCCGAAGGCAAGAAAGCAGCCAAGAAAGCGGAAAAGGCTGAAAAAGCTGCTGAAAAAGCCGCTGAAACCAAAGCAGAAGCTCCGGCTGAAGCCAAGAGCGAAGCCGTTGGTGAAACGAAGGAAGCCGAAGCCAAAGATGGCCAGTAAAAAAGAACTGCGCAAAGCCATGGATGCCCGCCTCCATGGGCTGACGGCGGAAGAAAAGGCAGCGGCCAGTGCCGCTGTCTGCGCCCGTCTGGCCGCCCTGCCGCAGTATCGGCAGGCCAGCAGTATCATGGCTTTTCTCCATATGCCCGACGAAGTCAGCCTCGATGCCCTGATCAAGGACGCCCTGGCTGCCGGCAAGGAAGTCTACGTCCCTGTCTGCGTCGATAAACAGCATATCGAAGGGCGGCGCCTGTATACGCTGGAACAGGCTGTCTGCGGCGCCTACGGCATCCGGACGGCACCGCCGGACAATCCGCGCATCGAAGCCGATGAGCTCGATGTCATTTTCGTGCCCGGCCTGGCTTTTGACGCCAAGGGCCACCGACTGGGCCATGGGGCGGCCTATTATGACCGCTTCCTGGCCGGAAAGGGCGGAGCAGCCGCGATTGCTGCAGCCTGGGATGTCCAGATTATCCCCGACGTGCCCGTCGAAGCCCATGACGTCATCATGACCGATATCGTCACGGACAAACAGCATCTCATTATCCATCCATAAAAAAACTATTGAAGATTACCCAGAGGGGGGAGTATTGTTGCGGACTCGTAACATGATAAAATTTTTCGGGGCAGTCATCATCATCCTGGCCGCCTTTGTTACCTTGATTTATCCGCTTGCCAACTCCATCAAACAGGGCCTGGACTTACAGGGCGGTACGCATATCGTCCTGGAAGCCGAAGATACGCCGGACGCTCCGGTCACGGAAGACTCCTTGAGCCGTGCCGTCACCATCGTCGAACGCCGTATCAATGAAATGGGCCTGACCGAACCGCTTGTCCAGAAGGAAGGCGCCCGCCGTATCATCGTCGAGCTGCCCGGTGAAAAGAATCCGGAAAAAGCCATCGAGACGATCGGGAAAACGGCTGTCATGGAGTTCAAGGATGAAAGCGGCACGACCCGTATGACCGGGAATGATCTGAAGACTGCCAAGGAACAGATTGACCAGGGCCATAAGAATGTCGTCGCCATTGAATTTACCGACGAAGGGGCGAAGAAATTCGCCGATCTGACAGCGTCCAATGTAGGCCATAAAATCGGCATCTACCTCGACGGCGACTTGCTCACCAATCCTGTCGTCAACGAACCGATTACCGGCGGCAAAGCTGTCATCACGGGCAGCCAGACTCTGGAAGACGCCAAGAACCTGGCTATCCTCCTGCGTTCCGGTGCCCTGCCTGTCAAATTGAAAGTCATGGAAGTCCGCACCATCGGCCCGAGCCTGGGCCTCGACTCCAAGATCAAGAGTGAAAAGGCCTTTGCCATCGGCATCATCCTGATCATGATCTTCTTGATCGTCATTTACCGTATGTCCGGCGTCGTAGCCAACATCGCCCTGCTGGTCTACGTCCTCATCCTGCTGGGCATCCTGAAATACCTCGACGCGACACTGACCCTGCCGGGCATTGCCGGTATCATCTTGTCCATGGGTTTCGCCGTCGATGCCAACATCCTTATCTTTGAACGGTTCAAGGAAGAAGTCCTCGTCGGCAAGAGCCTGAGGACGTCTATGGAAGCCGGTTTCCGCCGAGCCTTCAATACCATCCTCGATGCCAACGTGTCGGTCATGATCGCCGCCATCGTCCTCATCGTCATGGGCAGCGGCACGGTCAAAGGCTTTGCCGTCAACCTGGCCTTGGGCCTTGTGGTCAGCATGTTCACGGCCATCGTCGTCAGCCGGTCCCTGCTCACGTGGTTCATCAATACAGGCCTCATCACCAATCCCTGGTTCTACGGCCTGAACCGCAAACCGCCTGAACATATGTTGAAAAAGGGGGGACAGAAATGAGTTTTGATATTGTCAAACATCGCGTATGGTGGTTCACCTTATCGTCTGTCCTCGTCATTGCCAGCTTGATCTCTATCTTCATCAACGGCTTCAACTTCGGCATCGACTACACAGGCGGCACGATCCTCGATATGCAGTTCAATAAAGCCGTCACCGTTTCTGAAGTCCGCCAGGTCATCGACAATGCCGACATGGACCTGGGCAACACGGTCATCCAGCTGACAGGCGTCACCGATCAGGATTCGTCGACTGACGTCATGCTGCGCATGCGCAACCTGTCCAGTGACGAAAGCAAGGCCGTCTCGGATAAACTGAGCGGGGCTTTAGGCGGGGCTGAAATCAAGCGGACCGAATCGGTCGGCGCCGTCATCGGCTCGGAAGTCACGAAAAATGCCGTCACCAGCCTGGCTGTGGCTTTCATCGCCCTGGCTGCGTACATTTCCTTCCGCTTTGAATATAAGATCGCTATTTCGGCCTTAGTGTCGATCCTGCACGACTTGATCATGGTCCTGGGCTTCTTCTCGTTCTTCCATCTGGAAATCGATGCGTCCTTCCTGGCGGCCATCCTGACGGTCGTCGGCTACTCCATGAACGAAGCCGTCGTCATCTTCGACCGCGTCCGTGAAAACACGCGGACCCACCGCCGGACGGACTCGTATGAAAAACTGGCCCATGACAGTATCGCCCAGAGTATCCATCGCAGTATCTATACCCTGACGACAGTACTCTTCGCCTGCGGTGCCCTGCACTTCTTTGGCGGCGATTCGACGAAGAACTTCTCCCTGGTCATGCTCATTGGCTTCATCAGCGGGGCTTATTCGTCCATCTGCGTCGACACGTCCCTGTGGGTCGTATGGAAGAACCATACCTCTCATAAACGCGGTCCCCACGCCGTAGAAGCAGAACCGGCAGAAACAGAAGAATAACATAAAAGGCTTGTCGTCGTGCGACAAGCCTTTTAAAGCTGTTAGGGGTTAGCAGTTAGCTGTTAGCGGATGGTTTTTATTTTAAAAATTTCACTGTTGTAGGGGCCGTCCCAAAGGGCGGCCCGCCACGAACCACGAGCCACGAGCCCCTAACCCCTAACCCCTAGCCCCTAATCCCTAACCCCTAACCCCTAAAACAAGGAGGAATCACGATGTTTAAGATCAATGCTTTGGGCAAAGCCTGCCCGCTCCCGGTCATTGAAGCCCACAAGGCTTTGAAGGACCACGATGCTGTCGAAATCACTGTCGACAACGAAATCGCTACGGAAAACCTCAAGAATTTATCCCAGGAAATGAACTGCTCCTATACGATGAGCCAGGAATCGGATACGCATTACACGGTCCGCCTGGTCAAGGAAGGGGCCGATGTCAGTGAAGACGAAGGGCCGGTCACGTCGGGCTCGGACTACACGGTCGTCATCAATGCACCCGTCATGGGCGTCGGCGACGACCAGCTGGGCAAGAACCTGCTCAAGACCTTCATCTACACCCTGACCGAACAGGATGTCCTGCCGAAACGGGTCATCTTCTACAACGGCGGTGTCCCCTTGGTCACGGAAGGTTCGGAATCGCTGGAAGATTTGAAGAACCTCGAAGCCCGGGGCGTCGAAATCTACGCCTGCGGTGCCTGCCTCAACTACTATGGCCTGACCAACAAGGTCGCCGTCGGCTCCATTACCAACATGTTCCGTATCGTCGAAATGATGCGCACGGCCAACCGCATCGTCAAACCATAGGCCATGGAAGAAACGATTATCAAAGCCGCCATCCTCGTATCCTTTATCTTTTGCGGCTATACCTTAAAACAGCTGCGCCTTTTCGGGCGCAGCACTTTTAATACCATTTCGACGATTGTCTTCAACATCACCCTGCCGTCGGTCATCGTCGTCAACCTCAATGGCATCCATTTCGACACGCGCTATCTGCTCATCAGCCTCCTGGCCATCATCTTCAACCTGGTCATGGTCGCCATGGGCTATGCCGCCGGCCGGACGAAGGACGAAAAAGCCTTTTACATGCTCAACATGAACGGCTACAACATCGGCAATTTCGCCCTGCCTTTCGTGTCCTACTTCTTCGACAGCGCCGCCGTCCTCATCGTCTGCATCTTCGATGCCGGCAACTCCCTCATGTGCCTCGGCGGGGCCTATGGCCTGGCCCGCTGTGTGCGCGGTGAGAAAGGGGAGAGCATCGTCATGATTCTGGCCAAGACGATTTTTTCGTCCATTCCGGTCTTATCGTATATCACCATGATTACCTTGTCCCTGGCCGGTTTCTCCCTGCCCCAGGTCGTCATCGACTGGGCCAAGATCCCGGCGTCGGCCAATACTTTCTTGTCCATGCTCATGATTGGCGTCGCCCTGGGCTTGTCCTTGAAAAAGGAATACCTGCACCTCATCTATACCGATGTGGGTCTGCGCCTGCTGGCGTCCGTCGTTATAGCGGCCTTCGTCTATTTCGCCCTCGATTATCCCATGGCCATCAAGAAAGTCATCATGGTCCTGGTCTTTGCACCGATGGCGGGCATGGCCTGCTACTACACGGCCAAGATGAAGCTTAAAATCGAAGTGGCTGCCTGCATCAGCTCATTTTATATCCTCTTGTCCATCGTCGTCATGTCGGCCATGATCATCGCCCTGCAGTCCGTATGAGCAGTCGGCCAGTAATTCTTCTTCCAGGTCGGCCGGAATCGTCGACGGGCTGCGCGTGATGTAGTAGCTGTCGACTTTGGGCGGCTCGAAATCGAGGAGGGGAATGGCCCGCAGGCGCTTTTCGGCCAGGTCCTCTTCGATGAGGCTCTTGGGCAGGAAGGTATAGCCGATGCCGTCGGCCACGTACTGGGGCAGCTTGGTGCTGTTGTCGATTTCCAGGGGGAAGCGGTGATGGCGTGGGAACAGGTCCTGGATGTAGAGGCCCACTCCCTGGAGGGCGAAATTGCAGAAGAGGTAGTCGATTTTCTGCAGGTCGTCCTTGGAAATGCCGTTGGCATATTCCGTATTGGCTGCCTGGCAGACCAGGACCAGCGAGTCTGTCCGGTAGGGGCGGCAGATATAGCCATCGCGGAACATGGCGCTGAAGGAGAAGATCGCGTCCAGCGTCCCGTCCTGGAGCTGGTGCATCATGGCCGTCGTATGGCCGATGGTGACGTGCAGGGACAGGTCCTTCTTCTCTTTGAGGAAGCTGCGGATGCGGCGCTGGAGGTGACATTCGTAAATGGTGTTGGTCGTACCGATGCTGATTTTCTGGGCATACGTCGGTGACGACTGGATGTCCTGCAGGGCTGCCAGTTCCAGTGAGACGAAGCGCTGGGCATAGTCCAGGAATTTCTGGCCCGACGGTGTCAGGTCGACTTGCTTGTGGCTTCGGATGAATAAGGGCACGCCCAGTTCCATTTCCAGGTCGCGGATGCGGTTGGTGACCGTCGATTGTGCGACGAAGAGCTGTTGTGCCGTTTTGGTGAAGTTCTTGATTTGTGCCAGGGCGATGAACGTCCGGAGTGTCGTTGTGTCCATGGCCGGACCTCCTTCAGATAATTTGATTTAATTTGATTATCGAATGAAATAAATTAAAATAATCTATTTCACAAATTGTCTACTTGTATTATATAATAACCCATGTAGAGAAACAATGAATTCAATTACAAGAAACTGGAGCTGAAATAGGATGAACAAAAAAACTGTCCCCTTTAACGAAGAACAAATCCGTTCTATCATTGCCGAACACCCGACACCGTTCCATATCTACGACGAAAAAGCCATCGTCGATAATGTCCGTAAATTGATTAAAGCCTTTGACTGGGCTTATGACTTCAAAGAATATTTTGCCGTCAAGGCTACGCCGAACCCGTACATCATGCGCCTCTTGCAGAAAGAAGGCGTCGGTGCAGACTGCAGTTCCCTGGCAGAACTGGAACTGTGCGACAAAGTCGGCATCAAAGGCCATGACATCGTCTTCTCGTCCAATGACACGCCCTATGCTGAATTCAAGCGGGCCATGGAACTGGGCGCCCTGGTCAACCTCGACGATATTTCCATGATCGAATTCATGGAAGAACGCGGTCCCCTGCCGGAATGGATCTGCGCCCGCTACAATCCGGGTCCGCTCCTCAAAGGCGGTAACGATATCATCGGTACGCCGGAAGAAGCGAAATACGGCATGACCCGCGAACAGGTCATCGATGCCTTCCGCATCCTCAAGGATAAAGGCGTCAAACACTTCGGCCTGCACACCATGGTCGTCTCCAATGAACTCCACGTCAACGGCCTGATCAACACGGCCAAGATGATGTTTGAACTGGCTGTCGAAGTACAGAACATGCTGGGTATCAATATCGAATTCCTCGACTTCGGCGGCGGCATCGGCCTTCCTTACCGTCCGGAAGAATCGTTTATCGACTATGACGAACTCAGTGCGGGCATCAAGAAACATTTTGAAGAAATCATAGAACCGGCTGGCCTCGGCAAATGCCGCATCTCCTTTGAATGTGGTCGTGCCATCACCGGCCCTTACGGCTACCTGGTCACGACGGCTATCCATCACAAGCACATCTGGAAGGAATACATCGGCGTCGATGCCTGCATGGCCAACCTCATGCGTCCGGGCATGTACGGCTCGTACCATCACATCACAGTCATGGGCAAGGAAAATGCACCGAAAGACCACGTCTATGACGTCGCCGGTTCGCTCTGCGAAAACTGCGATAAATTCGCCATCGACCGCAGCCTGCCGGAAATCGACGACGGCGACATCCTGGTCATCCACGACACAGGCGCACACGGCCATTCCATGGGCTTCAACTACAACGGCAAGCTCCGTTCGGCTGAACTCCTGCTCCGTGCTGATGGCAGCGTCACCCAGATCCGCCGGGCTGAAACCCTGGACGACCTCTTCGCTACCCTTGATTTCTCTGATTTATAATCGAATATGAATGAAGGGCATCTCATGAATTAAAAATTTTCATGGGATACCCTTTTTTTATTGTAAAATTTTTTTGAATTTTAATCTCCTTTTAATCTTTACCCTATATACTGAACATACATCATCTCATCGTTCAAAGAGGAACAGAAAGGGGGAGCCGACCGTGATGAGCGCCTATGATATCCTGACGGGGATACAACTCTGCATGGCTATGGCCATGATCGCCTATGGCATTTACTTCCGGAAGAGCCGCATGTGCCGCCTGTGGTGGTTCGCAGGCCCCTGCGTCCTGGTTGCCATCTGGGCAGCGGCTGTATTATATTATTATACGGAATATCCTTTTTTGACGACCCTCTGTTTCCTCATGGCCTTTTTCCTGGGCCTGGGTCTGGGCCTGTGGTTCAAGAAGGGCCTGCCGGAACTGACCTATTGCCGCAAGCAGCACCGCCTTCGTTGTCCGCCCTTGCGGACGGCCCTGCCGGTGAATCTCTTTTTCTGCCTGATTTTCGCTTCGTTCCAGGCCGTGGCCTACCACATGCCCTTCATCACCCATTCGTGGCTGTTCAACGAGGTCCTGGGCTTTGCGCCGGGCATCGGCATGGGCTGGCTGTGGGGACGGGGATTGGCCATGCTGTTCGATATTCCCACGCGGGGACAGCAGGTCTATAAAGATATTTAGGAGGGACTTTGTTTATGGATAGTAGTGCACGGAGAGAAAAGATTCTTCAGATTCTTCAGGAATCGTCGTCGGCCGTCACCGGGACGGCCTTATCGAAAGCCTGCAATGTCAGCCGGCAGATCATCGTCGGCGACGTGGCTATTTTGCGCGCCCAGGGGATCGCCATCATCTCGACGCCCCGGGGCTATCAGCTGGTCACACCGGCCGCACCGGGCTGTACGCGGGTCTTCGTCTGCTGCCATGGCAGCGATTTGATGGAAGCAGAGCTCAATGCCATCGTCGATAATGGCGGCATCGTCCACAACGTCGTCATCGAACACGACGTCTATGGCAACCTGGAAGGGACCTTGAACCTTCATTCCCGCCGGGATATCCAGCAGTATATCAAGCGCATGCATGATTCCCATGCGGAAATGCTCAGTACCATCAGCGGCGGCATCCATACGCATCTCGTCGAAGCGGCGACGGAAGAAGAACTCGATGCCATCGGCCAGGCCCTGCGCGACGTCGGCGTCTTATATAAGGATTGACATTTCCCCTCTATATCGGTACAATAAGGCCATGTAAATATAACTGTCATGACATATGTACAGATAGGAGGAACTGTTGTTATGGTATTAGAACGACTGGAAGCGCTGCCCCTAGGCCGTTTCCACTATGAACTGCTGCTAGTCACGGGCCTTGGCTGGCTCTTCGACTCGATGGATACAGGGCTCATCGCCTTTATCCTGCCTGTACTGGCCAAAGAATGGGGCCTGGCACCGGGGCAGATGGGCCTCATCGGCAGCATCGGCCTCATCGGCATGGCCTTGGGTGCCGTCGTGTCCGGCACCATCGCCGACCGCATAGGCCGCAAGAAGGTCTTCACCATTACGGTCTTATTGTACAGCATCGCTTCGGCCTTCTGTGCCTTGTCCTGGAATTATCAATCCCTGCTCGTCTTCCGCTTTCTCGTCGGCTTCGGCCTGGGTGGGGAACTGCCCGTAGCGGCGACGCTCGTTTCCGAATATGCGCCGTCCCGCGTACGGGGCCGCTTCATCGTCCTCTTGGAAAGTTTCTGGGGCCTCGGCTGGATTGCAGCAGCCTGCATCGCCTATTTCTTCATTCCCCTTTATGGCTGGCGCATGGCCTTCCTCATCGGCGCCCTGCCGGCACTCTATGTCTGCCTGATTCGCATGCATATGCCCGAATCAGTCCGCTACCTGCTGGCTCATGGCCGCGTCGGCGAAGCCCGGCAGATCGTCGTCTCCCTGGAACGGCAGCTGCACGTACCCGTAGCGCCCTTCGTCAGCGAAAAGGAAACCGTGCCGGTCGTCGCCAAGGCTTCGTTCCGGGAATTGTGGAAAAAGCCCTTTGCGTCGCGGACGATCATGCTCTGGCTGGTCTGGTTCGGCATCAACTTCAGCTACTACGGCATCTTCATGTGGCTGCCTTCGCTGGTCTTCCAGCAGGGCTTTACCGTCGTCAAGACCTTTGAATACGTCCTCATCATGACCCTGGCCCAGCTGCCGGGCTATTACTGCGCGGCCTGGCTCGTCGATAAGATCGGCCGCAAATATACCCTGTCGGCGTTCCTCCTGTTCAGCGGCGTCGCCAGCTACTTCTTCGGCCATGCGTCGACGGCAGCGGCCCTCATGATGTGGGGCTCCGTCATGTCCTTCTTCAATCTCGGTGCCTGGGGCGTCCTCTATACGTATACGCCGGAACAGTATCCGACGGCTATCCGCGCCCTGGGAAGCGGCTGGGCTGCCGGCTTCGGCCGCTTTGGCGGCATGGCTGCGCCCATGATGGTCGGTGCCCTGCTGGCCCGGAGCTTCGGCTTTGCCAGTGTCTTCTACATGTTCGCCCTGGTCTTTGCCGCTGTCGCCGTCATCGTCATGAGCCTCGGCGTCGAAAGCAAGCAGAAGGACTTGGAAAGCATCAGCGAACGGCTGGTCAAGGCCAAATAAAATTTCATAGGGAAAATGTAAAAAAGCTGTCAAAATATGCTTGACAGCTTTTTTTTTCGATGATAAAATACTTTATGTCGCATGAGTTCGGAAATGCTCGGAAATGAAGTTTTAAGTTTTACAGGATTTAAAATTTAGTTCTTGACAAAACGACATAATGTGATATACTAAACAAGCTGTTAGGGTGAAGGCTTTGGCACTTGAGGATGGGATGGAGCTTTGAAAAAAAAAGTTCAAAAAACATCCTTGACAAGCTCTTCTGAGTTTGTTAAAATAAGCAAGTCGCCGCGACAAGCGGTGATGATGATGACCTTTGAAAACTGAACAATGAACTGAATGAACGCCAACGTGCGAGGTTCTATTATATAGAACGTCAAACAATGAGTAATACCAATCAATAAACAAGAGCCAAACGCTCTTCCATATATCATGGAGAGTTTGATCCTGGCTCAGGACGAACGCTGGCGGCGTGCTTAACACATGCA
>OGEH01000220.1_pt1 | contig 45815 bp, 54 predicted proteins | sample 1570681 | NCBI WGS metagenome assembly OGEH01 (sample SAMEA2582126, study PRJEB24529) | metagenome | biome: Human gut stool | place: China | collected 2011 | reverse complement strand
GATTCTCTCTACAACCTGATCCTGCTGACGGGCTGGATCGAAATCTCGTGCGTGACCTCTTGGTACGAAACAACGGGCAGGCCGTAATGCTCGCCCTCGATAAGCCTGCGCACATACCGCCGGATGTCCATGGAAGCCATGAGTACCGGCTTCTGCGTGTTGGCCGTGTACTTCCCGGCGGACTCGGTCACGGCGCGCAGGAACCGCTGCGTCGTATCGGGATCAAGCGCAAGGAACGCGCCCGCCGAGGTCTGCCGGATGGCCTTGCGGATCGTCTCCTCGACCGAGGGGTCCAGCAGGATCGCGGGCAGCATGTTCTGCCCCTTCGAATACATGTAGCTGATCTGGCGCTTCAGGGCGCTGCGGACGTACTCGGTGAGCATGACGGTATCCTTTTCCTTGGGGCTCCACTCGATGAGCGCTTCAAGGATGCTCCGCAGGTCGCGGATGGATATCTGCTCCTGCACCAGCCGCTGGAAGATTTCCGCAATACGCTGCGTGGGCAGCAGGCGGGTGGCTTCGCGGACCAGATCGGGGGCGCGTTCCTCCATCTTGTCGAGCAGGTACTTGGATTCCTGCATACCGAGGAACGATGAGGCGTGCCGGGCGAGCAGCAGCGAAAGGTGGTAGGCGAGGATGCGCGCATGGTAAACTTAGTGTAGCTACTTTTGAAGGATTTGTAGATTATGGGGACTTAGGTACCCCTTAAAGTGAATTATGGCAATTAAACAAAGAAAACAATTAACTGGTACTACTGCACAGATCAATGCTTATGCTGGTGTTGAAGGTCAGTTAGTCTGGGATAAAACAAAGAAGAAGTGGGTGGGCATGAGTGGTACTGCTGGTACTAACTACCCCATGGCATCTGAAAGTCATACACACAGTATCTCTAATGTGACTAACCTTCAGAGTACCCTTGATGGTAAGCAACCTAAAGGGGACTATGCTACCACTAAGGCTCTCACAGATGGTCTCGCAGGTAAAGCTAACAAGGATCATACTCATGATGTAGCTGATGTGACTAACTTACAGACTACTCTGAATACCATCAATGATAAGATTCCTAAGACTGGTGATAGGGGTGCTCTTGCAGGGTACTCCACAAGTGCTGTAGGTACCACTGTAGATGCCTCTGCTAAGGATTCACAATATGCTACCTCTGGTGCTGTTACTGTCAAGAATGGGGCTACAGGACAGGCTTGGACTAAGGTTGTGAAGATGTCAGCAGGTACTGTTACCTTGGAGCCAAACTGGACGTGGGTCAACGGTGAAGCTCCTGAGTTGTCCTTTCCGTGTCTTTTGATTTGTCATTGGAATAACGATAAGGGTATCGCAGGTGTTGTTAAAGGAGCGGCTTAAGAATGCTTAAATATAACTACAAGGGTAACCAGTATGATTGTCTTGGTGATATCCGTAAGGTTATCTGGAATGAAGATCGTATGGTCTTTGGTGAATGGGATGAAGAAACTAAGAAACACTTTGGTGTTACTGAGGTAAACATTCCTGAACCTGAAGTTCCTCCTTATGTCCCAACTGATGAAGAACTTGCTGAAAGAATCAGAAGAGACAGAGATGAGAAACTTGAGGAGACTGACTTCTTCGTTATGCCTGACTATCCGAGTGATCCTAAAGATCTTGAAGAAGTGAAGACTTATAGACAGGCTCTTAGAGATATCACAAAGCAGAGTGGTTTCCCTAAAGAAGTTACTTGGCCTGAGCTTCCGAGTGTATTCGATAAGGATACTGATGGTATTGGTCTTAAGTTAGCTAAGGCTAGTTCACTAGCCAAGGTAGGGATCTAATGAGTGTTGATAATAGTGAACTTCTGATGCTCCTTGGGGGTAAGAAATCTAAGTCATCCATTGGTAGTGCAGGACGACAGGGGTTCGGTGTGGGGGTTTATGGGGGTGATCCTGCGGACTTGACTGCTATGAGGTTGACTCCTATGGAAGGCTGTGAAGATCCTACTAGTGATAACTATGGGAATTACATTCACACTAATGGCTCAATTATGTGTTGTATTCCCGCGTTTTGTTATCGCCTTGGTAAGGCCCATGCGCCGTCCTACAGCCGAGATGGTGTGGATGCTTTGGAGATTAAAGACGCAACGAAGTTTCCTCAGTTTTCACATGACGCGGTGTTTTCCTCGCCTGACTTTGGGGATGGCTGGATTCTTCATCGCGCTTTCGTGGATGGCAATAAGCTGAAAAACGCATTCTTTATTGATAAGTATCTTTGCTCGAACGTTAACGATCAGGCGGTCAGTGTGAAAAATGCCGATTGGCTGATGTGTTGCGACGATACTACCAAACCTTATTTCACAAAACATATTTTAGGGACAGCTGGGCAGGCGTATGATGCGATTATGCTGAGTCGTGCTCGCGGCGATTACTACTCGCTGGTTACGTGTTACCAATGGTCGGCTATTTCATTATTAAGTCTCGCACACGGACAGGCCGCAACAAGTGCAGACGCGTGTGCGTGGTATGATGCAAACCACACTACAAACTTCCCCAAAGGGGCGACAAGCGAGTACGGCCGGGACTTCAACGATGACATTATTAGATACACGTACCACTTTTACGGAAGCGGGTTCGCCAAAACTGGGTCGGGCACACCGTTTAATAAAACAACGCACAACGGACAAGCAAGCGGTGTTGCTGACGTAGCGGGGGTGTGTAACCAGTGGACAATAGGAGCGTGTAATCCGGAACAAGCAACTGTTTGGTTAATGAATACCACAACAACCGCCCACGAAATTACACAATATAACGTTGTTGATCAAAGACTGCACACCTCTTATTTAACTGGAATTCGTGACGGACAAAAAAGCTTTAACGGGGTTAGAAATGGCACCAGCGGTCTTGACTGGGCTGGTGCAGGTATTGTTCCTAAAACAGTTTCAACAAGTGCTCTATTTGGGGACGATGGTTATCGAGAGTATTACGCCGCAACGAATGGCTTGAAGGTTGGTTTAGGGAGTACCTGGGGCCAGTATGCTGGTATTTTCTGTCGTTCGTGGGCCGGCACCTCAAGACACCACTGGTACAAAGATTCTTTTTATTTTGGGTTTCGTTCGGCGGCCTATCCCCCATAACTAAACTAAAAACAACTAAAAATTCACCTCTAGGTTCTCCTAGAGATATTCACCCTATGGATAACCCCTAGGATTCCTTGTGATTGAATCTTTTGATAACTGGGATTCAGTCACTTCTTATATTAAGTTATCAAATATAACTCTAGTAATAACTAGAAAGAAAATTTATTATGGCAGAATTTGCTTCTAAGGGTGTTGCAGGCTCAGGTCTCGGTCTTGGTATCGCTGGTACGGCCCTTGGTCTCCTCAATAACGGAGGTAACGGCGGTGGTGTCCTTGGTGGTCTCTTTGGTAACAACAATCAGGCTACCATCTCTGCTCTTCAGGCTGAGAACTACTCCGACAAGAATGCCAAAGAAGTCTATATGCAGTCTTTGACTGACAACCGTAGACTCCGTGATGAAACCTTTGCTTACCTCAAGCCTCTTGCCGATGAATCCGCGAACAACCGTGTTGAACTCGCTAAGCTTCAGGCAGAGCTTAAGTGTTGCTGTGAAAAGCAGGAACTCCGTGAGCAGATTGTCCTCGGTAAGGTAAATGAATATACAAGTTTATTGGGATGGCAATGTAGGTGCCTGTGAGTATGAGAACCGTAAGGCATTCTTTACAACGAAACCCGACATTCCTACGGTTACCTTTGATGTCATCGTGTATAGCGAAGACAACAGCGTAACGAAGAAGATTTATGCTAATATTACTAGTGAACTTACTTCTGAGGAAGTTACTGCCATAAAGCAGTTTGCTAAGGCACAGTTCACGGATAAGAGCAACACTAATTAAATAACTAAATACACTATGGAACATGAAGATTATTAAGAAAGACGGTACTGTAGAAGGTTGGAACGGAGAGAAGATCAAAGAAGCTGTCTATAAGGCGGCTGCTAGAGTGAATCAATATGTGGAGCCTGATGTTCTTAACAAACTGGTTGAGAAAGTTCACTCTTGTTTAATTATTGATAGAGATGCCCCAACTAAAGACCTTCATAAGGAAGTGATCCACTACTTGAGATACTTTGGCTTAGACGATATCGCCAACTCATATCAAGAATATAGAGACTATAAGAATACTTATGCTAAATCATTTGAGAAAGTTAAAGATGAAGCTGATAACGTGCTTCTACTTGGGGACAGAGAGAATGCTAACTTCGATAGCTCTCTGGTGTCAACAAAAGGCTCGCTCATTAAGGGATACCTTACAAAAGAGCTCTATCGACAATTCTATCTTAGCAAGGAAGAAAAAGAGTTAACTAAGCGAGGGGATATCTACATTCATGATATGCGAGATATGCTTATGGGTTCTGTCAACTGCTGCCTGTTTGATATTGGGAATGTACTTAGGGGTGGCTTTAGTATGTCCAATGTGGACTACACGGAACCTACGAGTGTATTGAGTGCACTTCAGGTAATTGGAGATATTACCTTAGTTGCTACAGCTCAACAGTTTGGCGGATTCTCGCTAAGTCAGCTTGATATGGTTCTTCTTCCATATTGTGAAAAGACTTTGAAGAAAGCCTATAAGCATGCAAAACATTGCTTCCCTGATTCTGATCCTTCTAGTTGGGATCTCTATGCTAGACGTGTACTTAAGGATGAACTTAAGCAGGGCTTCCAGTCTCTTGAGTTGAAGCTTAATACTGTCCCTTGCTCACGAGGAGACTTTGCATTCACTACTATTTCCTTTGGTTGCTGGAATGCTCCTCAATGGCTTGGTCGTTACTTGAATGATACAGACCTTTGGATTCTTAAGGAGATTTGTGAGGCTGTTCTCACAACCCGTATGAATGGGCATGGAGAAAACCATAAGCCTGTAGTGTTCCCTAAGCTTGTCTATTTGTACGAAGAGAATTACCTTAGGGCTTTTCAGGAAGCTCGTGATATATTTGAGTTAGCTATTGAATGCTCCAGTAAGTGCATGTACCCTGATTTCCTCAGTTTAACTGGGGATTGGGCACACAGTTCTGTAGGCAAACAGTACATGGAGAATAAGCAAGTAGTTACTCCTATGGGTGCGTAATACTGCCCATATAAAATTCCGTTAAAACGGGGAGAGCTTATATTAAGCAAATCCGTTGCTAAACACTTTTATTGAACGTATAACTACGTATATAATATGAACAACACTAATAATCAAGAAATTTGGAAAGATGTCCCTGAATGGGAGAACCTTTATTGTGTCTCTAACATGGGGAGAATCTTCTCTAAACGCTATAATCGAATCAAAGCTCAGACTATGAATAACAATGGCTATGCCCGTTGTGATCTCTTTAGTAGGGCTAATGGTAAGATTCGGCGTAAGTCTTTGTATACTCATCAGCTTGTTGCTACGCTTTTTGTAAAAGGTAAGCAAGAAGGGTTGGTTGTAGACCATATCGATGGGGATAAGACTAATAACATGTACACTAATCTGCGATGGGTTACCCAAAGTGAGAACATTAAGAAGGGCTATCGGGAAACTGTTAGAGACCCTTCTACTAAGTTCAAGAAACAGCCAGTATATATTACCACAGAGCCTAAGGTGTACTTTGATTCTATGACTGAATGTGCCCATAGTTTAGGGCTTCCTGTAGAGCGTATTAAAACAGTCTTACGCTTCTATAGTGGAAAGCTGCCTGAGCTTGGGATTCGTGTTGTTCGATGTGAATGCCCAACGACTAACCCTGATGAATGTAAGGGTGTAGATTCAAGTGAATCGAAAAGCGGAACTGAGGCTCAGTCCTCAGAAGATATAGTCTAATCTCATAGGTGACTATGAGCAGTTTAATAAACGGTATAGGAGTAACGAACCTATATGAATATAATGTGTAGAGCTTACCTCAGTCCGTGGAAGGATCCCGAGAATGGTGAATGGATCACTAACGGTCGATGTAACATTGGGGCGGTGTCTCTTAATCTTCCCCTTATTTTGGCTTATTCTCAAAAGAATAACGTAGACTTCTTCAATGTCCTTGATGTACGACTTGAGACTATCCGTAATTTCTTTAAGAAACGCTATGATCTCATTAGACACACTAAGGCTTGCACCAATCCGATGGCATTCATGCAGGGGGGTTTCTATAAGGGGAACCTTAAGGCAGACGATGAGATTGGCGATTTGGTAAACTACATGACTGCTTCCTTTGGTGTCACTGCACTGAATGAACTTAATATTCTTGGTTCAGGTAAGACACTCTATCAGGATCCTTGGTTTGCCAGAACTGTACTTAAGCATATTAACGATAAGGTAGAGCAGTTCAAGAAAGAAGATGGATACCTTTATGCTGTCTATGGAACGCCTAAACAAGTGTGGGCACGTCCTGAGTAATTAGGAACGTAAAATTGTGTGGACTCGCTAAAATGCGAGGTGTCTCGAAAGAGGCTAACGGGGAAGGCTAAGGCGCTTGCTATGCTAATCCCGTGGAGTTTAATAAATGCAATATAAAAAACTATCAAACTATTCAAAGTACCTGTTTTCTGAAGATGGTAATATTTATAGGATTAGAAAAGATCACCTTCAGAGGTTAAAGCTCTCAAAGCACCCTAGTGGATATACATATAAAAACCTCTATGATGACTCAGGGCGACAGAAAACTTTTAGAGTACACAGGCTGATAGCAAAGCTCTTTATTGATAACCCCCTAAATAAACCCTATGTTAACCATAAAAATGGTAAAAAAGATGATAACCGGGTAGAGAATTTAGAGTGGATGACTAATGGTGAGAATGTGCATCATGCCTATGTTAATGGGCTTTGGAAGCCGGTTAAACGGCAGAAACACTCAAGATTTGTGAGAGTAACCCGTTGGGGTACTCAAATATTCTACGGCTCGTCTAGAGACGCCGCGAAATTCTTAGGTTGTTCGGTGTCCTCTATAACAAGAGCATACAAAGAATACAACGGAGTGCTTAGAAAATATAATTGCTTTATTACGCTCTGTAACGACTATCCCAAGGCTTGCCAAAAAGAAGCAAAAGGAGTACGGCCGGAATCGGTGGGTGAGAACCCCTTAAATGGAAGCACACAACCCCTTAGTAATAAGGGTGATGATATAGTCTAATCCCCTAATAAATATCGGGAAACCGAGGGTATAAATGGCAGAAAATTTATGTGGTGTACAAGCTAAACAATATGCTGAGTACACCGGAGATAACCAGTTTGGAGAGTACTTCACTAACAGCTTCCATATGCATGTCAATGAAAACATCACTCCCTTCGAGAAACAAGATGCTGAATACAAGATGTTCCATATGTGCAACGGAGGCCACATTCAGTATGTCCGAGTGACTAACCCTGAGAACCTTCAGGCACTTAAGGCTCTGGTTCTCCGAGGTATGGAGAAGGGGTACTATCAAGGTATTAACTTTGATAGTGTCTATTGTGAAGACTGCCATAAGCACTCCACTAATGCTATGAACAAGTGCCCTCATTGTGGGTCTACTAACTTGTCTGTCATTAGTCGTGTTTGTGGCTACTTAGGGTACACTAAAGCTAACGGAAGTACTCGTATGAATGATGCTAAGTTAGCTGAAATTAAAGACCGAGTGTCAATGTAACTATGAACTACGCTAAGATAGATACCTGTAGTATGACCAATGGTGATGGCATAGGAGTAGACCTGTTTGTCTCAGGTTGCTCCTTATGCTGCCGTGGGTGCTTCAACAAGAAAGCTCAGGATCCCCAATATGGTCAAGAGTTCACTGAAGATACTATGGACACCCTTCTAGATGCTCTTAAATCGCCCTATATTGAACGATTGGGTATCTTAGGTGGTGACCCCTTAGAGCCCTATAACAAACACGCTGTAGAGCAAATCCTGAAGCGCGTGAGGGGTGTCTATGGGGACACTAAGAGAATCTGGTTATGGACAGGACGTACCTATGAGGATATCAAAGATGAACCTATCTTGGATTATGTTGATGTCCTCATTGATGGTAAATTTGAATTAGATAAAAAGGAAAAACATGAATACCATGGCTCTAGCAATCAGCGAGTCTTTAGAATATTCCACAGAGTCTCTTGCGGACACGATGCAGAGATTGTTCGACAAGGTTCACCCTTCAGGGACTAGTGGCAGACTTTATACTGATCTTATTAGAGAGGAGTTTGAGGAGTGGCTGCAGGAAGAATCTGGTACCCCTGAGGACTTCAAAGAGATTTGTGATTTAATCTGGGTATGCATCATGTATGCTATCGAACATAAGTATCCTCTTGAGTTAGGCATGAAGGCTCTAGGGGAGGAGTTCGTTAGCAAGATGGTTGATGACAACGGTAACCTCTGTCCTACCTATAGAGCTGATGGTAAGATGCTTAAGGGAAAGCATTTCCACAAAGCAGACTTTAGGAAGCTCTTAGGTGTAGCTTCATGAGATTTCTAGATATAGAATCTACAGTTGAAGATGGGGGATCCAGAGTAAAGGATATTATTAGTATGTCTCCCCCTATAGCTGTCACAGGGGTTACATTTTTAGGGGTAGCCCTTAGTGACTGGGTTTACATAGGTACCATTGTGTACACTATAGTAGGCATTATAACAATGATAAAGAAGCACTGGGTAGACCCATACCTAGCTGCTAGGAGAGTGAGAATCAATGAAGAACAAAGAACCATTAGACAGAGAGAGCTTGCTGAGCTTGATTCAGGACAACATGTTGGAGAACATGCTGAACGATCTTAAAGACCCAGAGAAACGTAACCCTCAGCTATACAATGCGATTATTAAGGAACTGCAGAGAAATGGCATCAATTGTGTCCCTAAAGCCGGTGAAGATGGAGACAATGCATTAGCATCCTTACTGAAGGCTACTAAGGAGAACTTTGAGTTAGACTATGGAGCTAATGGCCTTGTCAACTAAAGCATTGGTTCCATACTTTAACAGTTTTCCACTGTTCTGTAGCTTAGTTTGGCAGACAATCGGGTTGCCACAGACTACGCCTATTCAGGTAGATATTGCTAAGACACTGCAGCATCCCCCCAATGATCGATTCATTCTTATGGGGTTCCGTGGTGTAGCTAAGAGTTTCATTACTTGTGCTTATGTAGTATGGTGCCTATGGAAGAATCCTCAGCTTAAGATTATGGTTGTCTCAGCTAACAAAGAAAGAGCTGATGCAAACGCTACCTTTATTAAGAAGATCATTAATGAGCTGCCATTCTTGAACCACTTAAAGGCTAGAGAAGGGCAGAGAGATACTCAGAACCTCTTCGACGTTGGCCCTGCCAAACCCGACCATTCACCTTCGGTTAAGTCTGTGGGTATTAAGGGCCAGCTAACGGGTTCCCGTGCAGACATCATTGTCGCAGACGATAAACTTTAACCATGTCGTCTTTAAACCCCTTAAATTCGGTGGAACTCAGTCCTAACTAGGAAAGACAATACCGAGCCGAGCTTTATAGCAGGTGTAACGACTATTATGTAGAGCCAAGTGACTCGAAAAATGGGGATACCTTTTGGTATAAGATATAGTCTGGTCTTCATAGAGATATGAAGCATCGTCAAGTATAAGGAACATAACTATGTACGAAATTAACAAAACTTACGAAACTCCTAAAGGTCTTATTAAGATCCTGTCTAGAACTAAGAAGCAGAAACTTCCTAACGGTAAAGTTAAGCATCCTAGGGCTGTCATCCAGTTTGTTAAAACTGGTACAGTCATTGATGTTCAGACTTGCAACATTAAAGCAGGAAAGTTTGAAGACTTTATGGAACCCACAGTTTATGGCGTGGGCTTTCTTGGGTCTCCTATTAGAATCCCTTCTAGAGGCTCTAACAGCATCGTCCGTAAGATCTATGACTTGTGGACTAACATGCTGAAGAGAGCCTACGGTAACTATGGCCCCCGCTCTAGCTATGTAGGCTGTGTAGTAGATCCTAGATGGCATAACTTCACCACTTTCTTGAACACTATCCATGAGGTAGAAGGATACGAAGAGTGGGAAAAGAACTCTAGCATGCACCTTGATAAGGACATTAAGAAGGGCAACTGCAAGATCTACTCTAGGGATCACTGTAAGTTTGTTTCTGCTACTGAAAACGTAGCGGATTCTCTAAAGAGACGATGGGGTAAGACTAACGACCTTACCTTAACATAAAGGTGGAAGTTCCATCTAATTCATTTACTCAGGTGCTTAGGGATCAGTTGTTCGAGTTAGTGAAGGAGTTTGACGCTGTTATCAAACCTAATGGCACCATCATTTACCTTGGTACTCCTCAGAATGAAATGTCTCTCTATAATGAGCTTCAGGAGAGAGGGTACACTGCTATCATCTACCCTGCAAGATATCCTTATGATGAGACCCAGAGAGCTAACTATGGTACACGTCTAGCTAAGTTCATTGCGGACAAGTATGACAGTGATCCTGAGAAGTACGCAGGTAAACCTACAGATCCCCTTAGATTCAATGAAGAGGATCTACAGAAACGAGAGCTGTCCTATAGAAGAGCAGGGTTCCTGCTGCAGTTCATGCTAGACACTAGCTTATCTGATGCTGATAAGTACCCATTGAGACTTAGAGATCTCATTGTGGGTACCTTCAGTACAGATGAGGCACCTATGAAACTAACGTGGATGCCTGACCCTGCTCGTAAGGTCTCCCTTCAGGAGATCCCAAAGGTAATGGGACTAAAGGGAGATGCCTATTATATGTGCCACACAGCTTCCCCAGAGATGGAGAAGTATTCCTATAAGATGATGTGTGTTGATCCATCTGGCAGGGGACGTGATGAGACGGGATATTGTGTACTATACTATCTTAATGGTTACATCTACGTGATGGAAGCAGGAGGTCTCCTAGGGGGATACTCTGATGTAGTCCTAAATAAGCTAGCTAATACTGCTAAGAAGTGGAAGGTTAATGAGGTAGTCATTGAAGGTAACTTTGGTGATGGCATGTACCTCAAGCTCTTTGAGCCTGTCCTCAGGAAAACCTATAAGGAATGCGGTACTAAAGAAGTTAAGTCAACAGGACAGAAAGAAGTACGCATCATAGATACCCTAGAGCCTGTCCTAGGTAACCATAAGATGATAGTTACCCCTGAGTGCATCAACAGGGATATCGATAGTGTCCCTGAAGGTGACTACAAGTATGCACTATTCTATCAGATGACTAGGATTACCTCAGACAGAGGATCACTAGTTCACGATGATAGATTGGATGCCTTAGCTATAGGTGTCAAGTATTTAGTAGATTTCATGGGAATTGATGCTGATGAAGGAATAAATGAAGTAACTTCAGAATGGCTAGAGGAATCTTTGGAAGCCTTTCATGGGTTTATTACAAGAAAAATAGGAATAAATACAATTACAGAAAATGTAAGAGAATCAGGTACTTCCAAGGGATTCAATAAATACAAATATTCAGAGGGATACAAGTTTACAAGATAAAATCATCCCTATAAGGGTGAAGTGACTACTCCGAATAAAATCTCCCCTCCCAGAAGGGGCCAGAAAAGGTATATATAAGATATCTACCTGACCACCTCCTGACAAAAAATAAGAAAATAATAATTAAAAAAATAATGGGGTTACCTATAGACCCTTTGAGATATTCTAAAGGGGCTCATAAAGACTGACTTTAGATTTTTCTTTATGTTCCCTTTTAGTTAACTCAAAGTATCCATATGAGACCATTGAATCATAAACTAGTAGTAGCTATCAAGATCATCATTATTATTGTCCTTTTAGTGGTTTCCTTATTGAATGGTGATGTAGGGACAGTTGATGCACTACTTAGAGCTGCTGTAGGTGGATTACTATAGCCCCTTTAAGGGGTGCCTATAGTTAGCCTATAGACCATTTAAGGTGTACCTTAAGTTAACCCTTAGGGTACGCCTCCTTATGTTAGCTTGCTATCTCTTGACGATAACTTGTGGTTAACTCTAGGGTAACAACAGATACCTTTAGGTAAACTAAGGGTCACCTTGATTAGAATTTTATAATAAATTTGTAAGGTGGCACCTTAAGACAGACACGGGCGTGTGTCCCCCCATAGGGTGCCTCGAGATTCCCTGTTGCTGCTCGTATACACCTGCTGCCTAATTTACGTATATATGCGTAGGCGTGCGTAAGGGTGCCCAAGGGGAGCCTTTAGGGTAACTACTGACCCTATTGTTTACATTTGGTTCATCTATGTTTTTTCGGGGTAACATAGGTATTTCTACCTATATCATATCTGTTGACAACCTTGGGAAGCCCGAAGGCCTACCCGATGACTATTATTATAATAGCGTTGGGGCACCGAGGGTATTCCATGAACAGGGGATAGGGGAGGGCTTGACAATCGCTTGTGGGTTTGTTAAAGTGTGCTCATGGTTAAACAAACAGATCACATGGAGGATCTAAAGATGCTACAGTTCAGATTAAAGAGAGTGATCATCAGATCGGATGCAGAGACACAGAGAGTTTCTATAGTGTGCCCTGATGGTGCTCAGTATGTGATCCAGTTTACGACTGATGATGATCATTTTCATGAGTTTGAGGCTTATCTTCTGTGGAATGCAATGCACTACTCAGACTTCAGAGATGAAGAACGTACTCTTATAGTCATCCGAGAAGTTGAGCATTATGCACTCATGCAAGGCATTGAGAACTTCGAGGGGAAGTGGCAATCGGCTGCCAAGTAGGCATTAATACTTACATAGCACATTCTTGACAAGCTCTCTTGAGTGTGCTAAAGTAAGAAGCAATCAAAGATTACAAGTACTAATCCAAGTCACTCACTTAGGAGATACATCGTGTATGCATTCTTTGTCAAGAAATACAATGGCAAGCGCTATCGTATGTGGGCAACATCCTTCAGCAACCTTTGTGATGCACTAATTAAATATGAGTTCCTAAAGAAGAACTCAGGATACCCAAGGGGCAGCGAAGTCCATCTGAGGATGTACGATATCAACTCTCAGAAATGGAAGTGGCTTGGTGACTGGAAGGATCTCTAAAACCTCTCTAATTTCACCTCAGTTAAACGATAGGTGCTCAGGGGTACCAACATACCACCAAGTACACTATCGTTTAACCTGAAGCAATTCTGAGGCATCTGCGGCCATTTTAAATAGGAAACCACAACATGTACATTGTCATTCACGATTACAGAACACCAGGAGGCAAGATGAGATTGATCAGCTGCAATCTATGCAAAGAAGTACCCGTAGAGTGCTTTGATGAGAACACACTGAGCGCTACAGTCTTTACTCAAGTGCAGCCTGCAGTAGACTACATCGATTCACTCTATGAGAACTCCAAAGTTACCTATGAGCAGCGCGAGAGTATGATCTTCAGCATTTATGAGCAGCTTGGCAACTATATGGTTGGTCGCCCCTATAAAATGTGGTGTATCGAACATGAATATTAAATATTTAATTCACAAAGAAACCTCAATAGTTTACTCTAAAGAGTACTATGAGGAACATAAAGACAACATCGATTTAACTGAATTCTATGTAATAAATGGGAATTAATATGCAGGAATACGACAATGAATGGGTTAATGAAGGAATAAACGATAGTGGAAAGCCAGAAGATCAGAAGCATTATCAGGGCTTAATTCAGCCTATTGAATTAATGCAAGAGCTGCTTTCTCACAAGGAATTCATAGGTTTCTGTAAAGGAAATATGATCAAATATGCCTATAGGGCAGGTCATAAAAATGGGGAATCTGGTAAGAAAGACAAAGAGAAATATGAAGCTTATAAAGAGTTTCTCAATAGGCATCTTTATGGCAGACCACTGATTGAACGAGACGAAGAGTAGTAAGATTACTCTATCTAATAGGGGAGATTATATTAATATTGATCTAGGTCAAGAAAAAAAATATAATCTCCAGTACTAGAGAGAGGTAGGATAAGACATTGATGTAGATCAAATCAGAGAGACAAGGGACTATAGTTAACTTAAAGATAACCTAAAGATAAACTATAGAGAACTATAGATATTAACTTTAATGATAATAACTATAATAATAACTTATAAGAGTATAATCATAATAATAATAATATAAATAACTAAGTAGGTTATTACTATAGATACTAATCTAAAGACTAACTAAAGATAACTTAAAGTTAACTAAAGGAAACCAAATGGACACTAAAGCAGCTATTGATTCAATTCGGATTAATGAATGTGGTTATGATGAATTGTGTCTCAAATATGGAAAGCATTTAGTCGATAAAGAAATAGAATTAGAGTTAGAGAGTAAGGATCTTGCTTATCAAGCTTTTATGTCTAAAATTAATAAGGCCAGAGAGAATAAAACTTTAGCAGACATGGGGACAACCAAAATGCTGCTTAAAGAAGCCCTTCCGGCCTTTTGTAAGGGACTAAAAGATTTCTACACTAAAGCTGATTCAGGTAAACCGGGGAAACGCCATATTTGTGCAGTTGTCTTAAAGCAGCTAGAGATTGAGCATGTAGCTTTCTTGTCTCTCAGGTCTATTCTTTCTAATGCTATTCCTCAGGTAAACCTTACGTCCCTTGCGAAAGAACTAGGTACTGAGTTGGAATTAGAGATGAAGTTTCAAGATGTATTGTCTACTTTGTCTGATAAGGAACGTTCCTACTTTCAGGTCAACCTAAACAAGCGTATTGGTATGTCTTTTAAGCAGGCTTTTGTTAACGCTAAAGATAAATGGTTAGCTGATGAGAACCGTAAGGAACGCTGGGAGAAATGGACGGATAGTGTTCGTTGCAACCTAGGTATGAAGCTGATCGATATTTTTATTGTCTCTACTGGCCTCGGGAAGATCTCTAAGTACTCCAAGGGTGGCAGCTTTAACATTACCTATCGTTTTGAGATAGCTCCTGAGATTGTCCAATACATTGCCCATAACGATAAGGAAATGGCAGATTTGCTATTCAAAAATCGTCCTATGGTCATCCCTCCCAAGCCTTGGACTAATCCTATCAATGGTGGTTATTACATCAATCTCAAGAGACCTATCCCTTTAGTTCGTCTTAATGAAAAGACTGTTATGGATCTCTATGGAGATCTCGATATGCCTGACGTCTACAAGGCTGTTAACGCTATCCAAGAGACCCCTTGGAGGATCAATCAAAGGGTACTTAAGGTAGCTCAGGAGATCTCTAAGTGGAAGCATATCCCTGAGGGCCTTGAGATGCCTTTGGCGGAACCTGAGGAACCTCCAGTTAGACCTGAGGCAGCAGACAAGGATCCTCAGGTACAGAAGGAATGGCGTAAGTCTATGGTTATCTACTTTCAGCGTGACAATAAGCGTAAGTCTAAGCGTTATGCAGTGAATGCTCAGCTTGCCCTTGCGGATATCTATAAAGACTATGAACGTATCTACTTTCCTCATAACCTTGATTTCCGTGGTCGTGTCTATCCGCTGCCTTTGCTGAACCCACAAGGCACTGATTTCTGCAAGAGTTTGCTGGAGTTTGCCGATGGTGCTCCTTTGGGGGATTCAGGGGTAGCCTGGTTAGCTATTCAGGGTGCTAATTGCTATGGCCTCGATAAGAAACCTTTAGAGGAACGTATTGCGTGGGTCTATGAGAACACTGAGTTGATTCTTAGGACAGCTAAAGATCCTCTTACAGACCTCGAATGGACTGAAACAGATAGCCCTTGGGAGTTCCTAGCATTCTGCTTTGAGTGGGCTGATTTCATGGACCAAGGTACAGATTATGTGTCTCACATTCCAGTAGCTTTCGATGGCAGCTGCAGTGGTATCCAGCACTTCTCAGCTATGCTTAAGGATGAGATTGGGGGTACTGCAGTTAACCTCGTGCCTGATGATAAGGTTCACGATATCTACGGTATTGTCGCTGAGCATGTGAAACAAGCTGTGATGAAGGATGCTGCTGAAGGTACTGAAGATGAACTAAAGACTGCTGAAGATGGCGCTGAGTACGTCTCAAAGGGTACTAAGTCTCTTGCTGCTGAGTGGCTGGCCTATGGGATTACCCGTAAGGTAACCAAGAGACCGACTATGACACTTTCATACGGAGCGAAGAAGTTTGGCTTTACTGAACAGATCCTTGAAGATACTATCTATCCTCATTTAGAACATCATCCTTTAGCATTCTCTAAGCCTCGACAAGCTGCAACCTATATGGCAGACAAGATTTGGAACTCATTAGGTGAGGTTGTCGTTAAAGCGAGAGAAGCTATGGACTGGCTTCAGACTGCCTCAGGTTTACTTGCTACCGATAAGAATATCAATGGTGAGAACCTGCCTACTCAGTGGGTAACTCCGAGTGGTTTCTTGGTTCGCCAAAGGTATCCTAAGGTTCGCCTGAAGAAACTTAAGACCTTCTGCAGCGGAACTATCCATGTGTCTGATGAATCGGGTGCTCCTGAGGAATCTAAGAAAGAAGGGGAAACTTTTCAGATTAGTGTCTCAGAGGACTTAGGGGAAATCGATTCTCGTAAGCAGAAACAGGGTATCGCTCCTAACTATGTGCACTCTATGGATGCTAGTCACCTCATGTTAACTGTAGACGCTTGTGTTGATGCAGGTATCCATCAGTTCGCTATGATTCATGATTCCTATGGCTGCCCTGCAGGTCAAGGTGATTTGATGTTCTCTCTTGTTCGTGAGGTCTTTGCTGAAACCTACAAACAGAATGACGTGCTGCAGGATCTTCATGATCAAGTCGAGAATATGTTGTCTCCTAAGAAAGCTAAGGAGTTACCTCCGATTCCTAAGCACGGTACATTAGATCTTGATGTAGTCAAACAGTCTATGTATGCGTTCTGCTAGTAACTTAATATAATCTCCACTACTAGAGAGAACTAAGGAATCTCTCTAGTAACCTTTACTTAATTAATTAAACAAGGAAACCATTTTAAGATGATCGAACGTTACACTACTCCGAAGGGCTTTGCTCAGTATCCTCACCTGAAGGAGCCTGATATGAAGTTCAATCCTGAAGGTGTCTTTAGTGTCACTATGCGCTTTGAGGGTATGACTGATGAACTTAAGAAGCTCATTGAGAAGCTTGAGGCTATTCAGGACAAGGCTTTCGATGAAGCAGTCTCTGAAGCCAATGCGATGAATAAGAAAAAGATCCATAAGTCTGATCTTTACTTTGAAGATGAAGAAGGTAATGTCTACCTCAAGTTTAAGCAGAATGCTGTAATCAAGAAAAAGGATGGATCTACAGTCAACGCTAAGATTGCCCATTTTGATTCTAAGGGCAAGCCTGTTGCCGTCAATGTAGGTCGTGATTCAGTGATTCGTCTTAGCTTCACTGCAGCACCTTACTTCATGCAGTCAACTAAGCAGGTTGGCCTTAGCCTTCGACCGGTTGCAGTCCAAGTGATTAAGCTTAACGAGTTCGGTGGTTCATCTGCAGAGGACTACGGCTTCTCTGCTGAAGAGGAAGGCTATGAGGCATTCAAGGAAGAGGCACCATTTGACAGCCTCGATGAAGATGAAGTAGAATCACGTAAGGCTGTTGGAGCCACTGATTTTTAATAATTACTAGGGAGTACCTAAGATGATTACTTTGGAAGAACTTGATAACCGCATTGATATGGCTCAATCTACTCTTGCTACGATGCAGGATGTTGTGCAGGGTCTTAAGACTAACATTGAGGAACTTAAAGAGGAACAAAAGGAACCTACTTTCGATCTCTATGATTGGAACCCATGCACCATTAAATTCCCTGATCATGTGCTGCAAGATATCGATTGTGACTTTGTTGCAGTCATGCTGATGCATAAGGATGTCTATAAGGAATACTGTGAAGATGTAGAAAGTATTCCTGTAGATGCCTCTAGTGTGCAAGATGGTAGCCTCTTTCTTGGTTACATGTACTTTTCGCTTAGTGATGCTAAACCTACCTTCAAGTACGCTAATGGATCTCCTATCTTTGATAAGGGCAGTGAAGAGAAGCGAGATCCTAAGAATTATTACTTTAAGTACGTCTTTGGTGGTATCTAATGACCACCCGCAGTGCAGCATACAGCAAAGCTAAAAGGCACAACGCGGGTACCTACAGATCAGGACTTGAGGAGAAGAATTCAGACTTCCTCAAGTCCTTTTCTATTGAGCCACACTATGAGGAACAGTACTTAGAGTATGTCGTTCCTCAGAGTACTCACAAGTATACCCCTGATTTCGTGTTGCCTAATGGCATCATTATAGAAACTAAGGGTGTCTGGGATGCTGAAGATAGGAAGAAGCATTTATTAATCCGTGAGCAACATCCTGAGTTAGATATCCGGTTTGTCTTTAGTAGAAGTAAGACGTACATTTATAAGGGATCGTCTACTACTTACGCTAGCTTCTGCAACAAGAACGGCATTAAGTTTGCCGATAAGCTGATCCCCGAAGAATGGCTTAAAGAGAAACCTAAAGATATCCCTGAGGGAATCTTGAAGAACAAGAATAATAACAATAACAACAAGAGAATTAATAAATGACTACTACCTTTAAGGAACCACTGATTGACTACCATAGAAACTTTGTTAAGTTCAAGTCTCGCAGTTCTACGAATTATCTGGTGGTTCACTGCAGCGCTACTCAAAATAAGCCTGAGTACACTTGGAAAACTATTGATCAAATGCATCGTCAAAAGGGATGGCTTGGTATAGGCTATCACTTTGTCATTCTTACGGATGGAGCTATTCAAAATGGCAGACCCCTTGAAGCTATTGGCAGTCACGTTCTGGGTTATAATGATGACAGTGTTGGCATTTGCCTTATTGGGGGGACTGATCGTAACGGTAAGTCTGTAGACAACTTTACAGAGAAGCAAAAGGAATCTCTTAAGAAACTTTTAGACTGGCTTAAGAGTAAGTATCCTAAAGCTAAGGTCTTAGGGCATAGAGATTTCCCCGGGGTAGCTAAAGACTGCCCTTGCTTTGATGTTCAGTCGTGGTACGGCCGTGGTGCTGTCTACGTTACCTATGAAGATGCAAGTTCTCTTGATAGATGCAAGTTGTCTCAAGCTGATCTTAAGGAAGCCAATGGGACACTTGAGTTCACTAAAGGTGACTTAGTTCGTATCGCATAAAATCTCCACTACTAGAGAGAAGAATAAACTATGTGGGAGAAGGTAGCCATACTAGCAGTAGTCTTAGCTTTCATTACAGGTGTCATTGGTGGCAGGAAATATGAAAGCAATAAGCACATTGAAGAACTTGTAGCTATTCAAGCTCAGAATGAAGTAAAACTAAAGGAGCTAACAGCTAGGAAAGATGAAACAATTAGCCTTATCATTAAAAGTAAAGCTTCTGATGCTGCTGACTTGGCTGCCCTTACTAAACATGTTAATCGGGTGCAGTACAGCCTCAGTAGCACCGATAGAAAGCTTCTCAGGGATGCCTCAGGAGCTAATGCAAAGTCAGTCGAAGCGTGTAGACAGTTACTCTCAGAGAGTGCAGGACTTCATAGAGAAGGTGTTGAATTACTCAGAGACCTCAACACGAGACTAGAGGCTTTTATCAAACTGAATTCTACCTCTCCGTAATATAATTGGACAATATACCATTCTTCTAAAGTGGCTTATGTAGGTTCGAATCCTACCGGAGAGACCAAATATTTTAGGTGATTGACGGAATTGGTAGACGTTCTATGCTTAAACCATAGTGCCTTAAGGCATAGGGGTTCGAATCCCCTATCACCTACCAAAGCTATACCATAGTAAACACTAAAGGAAACCATAATTATGGAACCTATTGAACGTAAATCAGATTGGCATTATCCTGATGGAGATTCATATCGTGATGAGCTTCACAACAATCAGAAAGAGAAGTGGGAGTATGAATATGAAGCCTTCCTAGATTCTGAAGATGATGCTGATGATGAGATTGATGAGGAGGAGGATGATGAAGATGAGTGATGATCCTATCTCTAAGGTCTATTGCGTAGGTAACTCTAAAGCTATCATTCGTGCACGCTGGAATAACCTCTATACGTTTGAATTGGAGTATCCTCGTTTCATCCATAGTGAATTCATGACGCATCGTTGTCTCACTGCGAATACGGTGCTGACTTTCGATCTCCCTAGTGGTAGCAAAGGCAGTAAGTGCAAAGCCTATCAAATGACTCTTGGGGATTTTTGGGATAAGTGGGAAAATGGCAGTTCTCCTCATGCTACTCGATGGGGTGGGGTCCGTCGATATGACATGAAAGGTCGTTTGAACAAGATGAGACTTCGTTCTGTGGATGAGTCTACGATGGAAGTTACTCACACGACCGTTACTGATTGTTGGAAGGTTGGGGTTAAGCCTGTGTACAAGATTACAGCAGGAGACTTCTCCGTCACTTGCACCGCAGACCATCTAATTCTTACTGATAGTGGTTGGAAGGAGTTGCAAGACATTGCTGTAGGTAGAGATAAGGTGTACTGTAATACCCGTAAGAAGTATACAGAACCTCGTTTTGACCCTTACAAGAAGATTAATGGAGAATGGGTTTCTCGTTGGAATGCAGAGGTTAAGCCTGAAGTGTTTGAAAGGCAGGGGTTCCGATGTGCCGACTGTGGTGCTGAGGATAAGCCTTTAGAGATTCACCATGTGATTCCTAAGCATGAAAACCCTGACCTTGCTTTTGACATTGATAATGTGGTAGCTCTTTGTAATGAGTGCCATAAGATCAGGCACAGCCGACAAGGTTGGCAAGGTGCTAGTCAGTGCAACCTCATGGCTGTGGTAGTTGATTCGATTGAATACGTTGGTGAAGAAGAGGTTTTCGATATTTCGGTTTCCTCTGATTATCATAACTTCTTGGCAAACGGTATTACGGTTCATAATTGCTTCAGCCGCAATGCTAGTAGCTCGCGTGCGGTACCTGTAGAGCGAACTATTCAGAATATCTTGAATGATCCTTGGGTGCCTTCGGATGTCTATAAGAATTGCAAGGGCATGCAAGGCAAAGATATTGTCAATGAAGATGACTATGATATCTTTTGTGAAGAGTGGCAAGATGCTGCATTTAAGGCAATCGAGGTTGCTCATAAGATGATTGACAATGGGTTTCATAAGCAGCACATCAATCGCATCCTTGAGCCGTTCACTAAGATTAAAGTTATTGTCACTGCTACTGAGTGGAGCAATTTCTTTGATCTCCGGTTGTCTCCTGATGCTGATCCAGAGATCCAGCACCTCGCTAAGGCTATTAAGATGGCTATGGATGCCGTTAGCAACACCTACATTTATATCAATGCTCACGGGGGGCGTACGCTTCCTTATGTGAACTTTGATGAGATGGATGCTATCGATGATCTGCGGATTCTCACACTTATCTCTGCTGCACGTTGTGCCCGAGTGTCTTACCTTAATCACGATGGGTCTAAGCCGGATATCCTAAAGGATCTTACTCTTGCTAAGCGGCTTATTGATAGTGGGCATATGACACCTTTTGAACATCAGTGCCGATACAGCTTTGATGCAGGCTTTCAATATAATCTTCGTGATTTCCAAAGTGCACGTTATATGCTAGATCATGGAATCGACCTTTCTGCACCATGAGCCTTGTCCTAATTGCGGCTCTAGTGATGCTCTTGCTGTTTTTAGTGATGGTCATAAGTATTGCTATAGCTGTACCACTTATTTTAGACCTGATGGATCTTTGGACAAACCCAAGGGGGTAAAGATGTCAGCATCCAATATGATTCCTTTAGAGGAACTAAAGATCTCTGCTTTGCCTGCTAGGGGTATCACTAAAGATACTTGTACTAAGCTAAAGTATTTCGTGGGGGAGTATAAGGGTAACCCTTGTCAAGTGGCTTGCTACTATGATGACAAGGGTTCTCTTGTAGGACAAAAGCTTAGATTCCCTGATAAGTCTTTTGCTGTACTAGGGAAGATCTCTGGGTGCCTCTATGGTTCTCAGTTGTGGTCTAGTGGTAAGAAACTAGTAATCACTGAAGGTGAGATAGATGCCCTTAGTGTGTCTCAAGTGCAAGGCAATAAGTGGCCTGTAGTGTCTATCCCTAATGGTGCTCAGGCTGCTAGGAAAGCCATTGAAGCTAACCTAGAGTATCTAAATAACTTTGAAGAGATCATCCTGATGTTTGATATGGATGATCCGGGACGTAAAGCATGTGAAGATTGTGCAAAGATTCTCCCATTGGGTAAAGCGTACATTGCTAATCTACCTCTTAAGGATCCTAATGAGTGTCTTAAGGCTGGGAGATCAGGTGACCTTGTATCGGCCATATGGAACGCTAAGCCTTACAGACCTGATGGAATTGTTTCAGGTCAAGATCTCTATGAGAAGTGTGTGGAAGGTCTTGATAGTCTTAAAGACAGTGTGGCCTATCCTTTTCAAGCTCTCCAAAGCAAGACAAACGGTGCTAGACACGGTGAGCTTTATGTCATTACCTCAGGATCAGGTATGGGAAAATCCACTCTACTCAGAGAGCTTGAATATTTCTTTGGTGTCTCTAAAGGCGAGACTTGTGGCGTGGTTGCTCTTGAGGAATCTACTGCAAAGACGGGACTTGAACTTATGTCCATATTTCTTAATAGACGTCTCATTATCAGCGTGGATCCCGATAGTGTTTCTAAAGAAGAACTCAAGAGTGCTTTTGATGCCACGGTTGGCAACGGAAAGTTCTTCCTCTATGATCACTTTGGATCACTTGATTCTGGGAATCTGCTTAGTAAGCTTAGATACATGATCGTAGCTTTAGGATGCAAGAGAATCTTCCTAGACCATATCTCTATTGTTGTCTCTGGTATGGACAATAGTGACGATGGCGGGGAGCGTAAAGCTATTGACAAACTAATGACAAACCTTAGATCCCTTGTTGAAGAAACAGGGTGTACTATGTATGTCGTTAGTCACCTTAAGCGCCCCGATAAGAAAGGTCACGAAGAAGGAGCTCAGGTGTCTTTAAGTCAACTTAGAGGTTCCGGTGCTATCGCTCAGCTTGCAGATATGGTGATTGGCCTGGAGAGGAATCAACAGGGAGATAATCCTAATGTCATGGCCATTAGAGTACTTAAGAATCGTTTCAGTGGTTTGACTGGTATCAGTGGTTACCTTTACTATAATCAGGACACTGGTAGGCTCTCTGACTATGAGGCAGACCCTGAGTGTCCATTTGAGGATGAAGAAAATGAGTTTTAAAGAGTTTATTTCACCACTTACTTTCTGGTATTATGACAAGGACATGTCTCTTACGGATCGTGCCATCTCATGCTTTTGGATGATCCTGTTGCTTCCTATAGCACCTGTGATTCTAGCCGCTGAGCATGAGCATTCTGCTGAGTACAGAGACCTAAGCTCTCTGGTATTCAAGATCTACGTGATTGCAATGTGGCTTATCACAATTACAGGTATCTCACTTCTGGTGATCCTGTAGGATCTTTTTAGCAAGGCTATTTAAGAAATAAGCAAAGCTATAGACGGATATAGAAAATGCTTCAACTATACGACAAACATATCATTACTGATATCGAAACCAATGGACTATTGGATACCGTAACTAAATTCTGGTGCGCATGGATCTACGATAGTGCCTCTCAGGGGTACAAAGGATATAAGGATCTCGAGGAATACATTGATGCTCTTAATGTATATGGTACTAGCGGTTATAACTTGGTATTTCACAATGGTATCAAGTACGATGTCCCTTGTCTTAAGCGACTATCAGGTAAAGACTTTGTATTTGATCCTAGGGATTGTGTTATCGATACACTTGTCTTTGCTCGTCTAGTTTGGAGCAACATTAAAGATCTCGATATGGGCTTAATTCGTTCTGGGAGGCTTCCCAAGGATCTCTTTGGTTCCCATTCATTGAAAGCCTATGGCTATCGCATGCGTGAACTAAAGGGCACCTATGGGGAACAGGAGGAGGCTTGGGACAGCTTCTCAGAAGAGATGTATCAGTACAACTATCAGGACGTAGTTGTTACTAAGATGCTTTTTGATAAACTCTTAGGCAAAGGGTATCCTTGGGAGGCCGTACAGCTTGAGCACGATATTGCATGGGTTATGGCTAAGCAGGAGCGTAATGGTTTTGTCTTTAATAGAGATAAAGCTGTAGTTCTCTATAGTGAACTTGCGGGACGCAGAGATGAGTTGACTAAAGAGCTGCAAGAGAGTGTCCCTCCTCTATTGACTGGCTATAAGACCTACAAGAGAGACAACGCTAAGAAAGGTATTAAAGCAGGTGTACAGTATCCTGTTTATGAAACCTTTAATCCCAATAGTCGACAACAGGTTGCTAAGGTTCTCATTGAACAAGGATGGGAGCCTCAGGAGGTGACTGATACGGGGTTGCCTAAGGTTGATGAAGAAACTCTAAAGACTGCTAAAGATATTCCTATGACTAGCAAGATCTTAGAACTTCTCATGTTAAACAAACGTATTGGTCAGCTTGCTGAAGGCAGTAATGCGTGGCTAAAGCTAATGAAGGAGGATCCTAATGATCACCTATGGCGTATTCATGGCTCCGTTAACCCTAATGGGGCTGTCACTGGCCGTGCAACTCATAGCTATCCTAATGTTGCTCAAGTTCCCGCGAACAGATCTCCGTATGGGAAATTATGCAGAGAATTATTTACTGTTCCACAAGGATGGTATGAGGCTGGTATTGATGCTTCTGGTCTTGAGCTGCGTTGCCTTGGGCATTTCCTATCCCCATATGATAATGGTGCATATGTAAATGAAATCCTCTCAGGGGATATCCATACGCATAACCAAAAGATGGCAGGGCTTGCTACACGTGACCAAGCGAAAACTATGATCTACTGCATGATGTACGGAGGAGGAGACGCTAAGCTTGGTGAGGTTATCGGGGGAGACGCTAGGGCAGGTAAGGCACTTAAAGAGAAGTTCTTTAAGGCTATTCCTGCTTATAAAGATCTAGTAGAGGATATTTCTCATAGTCTTGTCTCCTCTTCAGAGTGGGTAGGGGGTACTCATAAAGTGAAGTGGCGTAAGCGGTATCATCCTGATAGTCCTCAGCTTGAGATCACCCATTGTGTCTTGGGTTTGGACAAACGTGTTATCTATGTACGCTCTGAACACTCAGCTTTGAATACTCTATTGCAATCTGCAGGTGCTCTCGTTTGTAAGAAATGGGTGTGTCTTGTAGAAGAGAATATGCGTAAGGCTGGCTATAAGCACGGCTGGGATGGAGACTTTGCCATGATGGCATGGATTCATGATGAGTGTCAGATAGCTTGTCGCACTAAGGAAATCGCTGAAGATTGCTGTAGGATTGCTCAGGAATCCATGAGACAAACTCAGGCATTCTTTAATTTTAAATGTCAACTTGATACTGAAGGAAAGATTGGCTGTAACTGGGCAGCTTGTCATTAATTACTACTATGGAAAACACTGGTATGACTAAAGAAACTAAGGCAGCACTGCTGCGTGACTATAAGACTCCTAAGGGCAGCATTGATCACATCCATATTATGTGGAAGTGGAAGGTTAAGCATGATGAGTATGGCAATGTCCCTGCTTATGGTGCTGTAGTCACTCTTAATGGTGAGACTGTGCTTAACTATGAGCCGGAACCTGAAACTTGGAAGGATTGGGCTCCTGAAGAGATCATTCATGACCTCCTTATGAAGTTCGGTTACAGTGTGACTTCAGATACCACTACAGAGGAGGAGGGTAGTTATGAAGATGCCTAAGTATTTCTATACAGAAGAGAAGAGTACTGGGGAGGTTATTGTTCACAAGCGTAACGCTGAGATGAGTAACTACTGCAGTGCTCTTGCTTACATTGGTGAAGTCCATCCTAAACTTCAGTCAGACTATTGTCGATACAATGCACGAATGATTGCTGAGATGGCCTCTCGAGGTCACATTACGTCAATCAATAAGTACATTCGACAGGCAGGCAATCGATGGCTGCTTACTCGTTCTGGTGCTGAGCTTGCATCATCCTATGAGCGCTACTAAAGAATACATTGGGCTGATAGACGGAGATCTATTGGCCTATAAAGCCTCTTCAGCTGTCCAAAAGGATATCTATTGGGGAGATGGTCTATATACTTGTCATGCTTATTTGGATGATGCAATAGATCAATTTGAAGAGATTATTGGTGGTATTAAAGGTATGCTAAAGACAAACCATAATGTCGAAATGAATGACTATTCGTTTGTCTTTAGTGATCCTAATGATAACTTTAGGAAGCACTTAATGCCTGATTATAAAAACAATAGGCTTGATAAAAGAAAGCCTACTTGCTACTATGGATTAGTGGATTGGATCAGAAATAACTATGAATCTAAATCTAGTGAGTCTCTAGAAGCTGATGATGTAATAGGTATTAATAGTACTCCTGATACAACCTTAATTGTGTCAATGGATAAGGATTTCAAAACTCTTCCTACTCATTTCTATAGAGTAAATGAAGATCAAATCTATTGGCTCGATGAAGATAAAGCTAATTATTGGCATATGTTTCAGACACTCGTAGGAGACACTGCTGATGGCTATAAAGGTTGTCCCGGAATTGGAGCAGTAAGAGCAGAGAGGATCCTTAAGGATGTCCCTCAGGATAAACTATGGGAGACTGTAGTTAATACCTACAAGAAAGCTGGCCTTACTGAAGATGATGCTTTGCTGCAAGCTAGAATGGCCTATATTCTTCGTCAAGGGGACACTAAAGATACCCTTTGGACACCTGATAAAATCGTCCCTATTAAGACGACAGATAGTTGATAATAAATTCACCACACTAGGAGAAAGATAATCGTGAAAGACGAATCTATGAAAATTGATATCAAAGATACCACTAAAAGTGATCCTGATGAACCCCTCTTCGACAACTTTCCGGCTGTCCCGAAAGACTTGTTGGAGGGACTTCAGAAGATCTTTGATGTACGCAAGATGATCCGCTATAAGCCTACCATTGATTACTGTGGTGGTGTACAGGATGTACTTGACTTCCTTGAAAATAAGTTCAATGAACAAAACCATATAGGTGATTAAAATCGGTTCACTGTTTTCAAAGCCTAAGACACCTGAAGTGAAAGTTCAGGCACCTGCCTTAGACAACCCTGTAGTTGAACCTCAGGAACCGGAGCTTGGTGCTCAGGAGACTGAAGAACAGAAGGCTCGTAAGGGTAAGAAAGGTCTTAAGGTATCCTTAGACAAAGCTAAGGGTGTAGGCACTAACGTAATGTAAAAAATTAAAAAAGGATGATTAATACTATGGGGGACTATAGGGGGTCTATAGGTAAACTTTATGTTAAACCTATTGTAGACTTAAAGACAGCTATGGAGGCTCTAGATAAATGTATGGAATCTATTATAGATAATCCTAATAATTTATCCTTCATAAGAAACTTAGATAAAGACTATATTAGGTCTTTTGTTAAAGATGTAGTATTGAATAATAACCAATATGATTATCGTATTATTGGTTTCTATAGTCAATCTGCAGATGAACTAGTGGGATGCTGTTTGTTATCCTATGGTTACCCTTGGTATTCTGGTAAGCAAAGAATCCTTAATGAAGAATGGACTGTATCTTTTAAAAGAGGAGCAGGCATTGCTAGAGCGTTGTCTGATTATTTAATTGATTGTCTAAAGAATGATGAGTGTGACTATATTCAAACTGGGAGTGTCAATGATTGGTGTGCTCCTATGTTAAAGAATAGTTATGTCTCTAAAGGATTCCATATTTATAATTGCTATTATTTAAGTAAAGAAGATATTAATGGGCATATTCAGTAAAATCAGTAAAGCCTTTAAGAAAGTAGTTAAGGTCTCCACTGGTGGCCTTATTGGTGGTCACAGTAACTCTGGTCAATCGACTACTGAAGAGACTGCTCCTGCTCCTGAGTTAGGGTTTGTGAATGCAGATACGCAGCACACTACTGAATCAGAATCAGAGAAGCAACAGTTAACTAAAGGAAAGAAGAGAGGCAAGAAGTCTCTTAAGGTTAACATTAGTGGTGCCGGGGGTACGGGACGTAATATTGTGTAATAATGGCAGAAACTAAACTAGATAATCAAACTGCTGAAGGTGCACAAAAGGTATACGAAAGATTGTCTACGGACAGAGATCAGTATACCCAGAGAGCAGAGAAGAATGCTACCTATACTATCCCTCAGTTGTTCCCTAAGGAATCTGATGATGGTGGCACTGCCTATACGACACCTTATAATTCTATTGGGGCTAGAGGTCTCAATAACTTAGCATCTAAGTTGTTGTTATCTTTGCTTCCCCCGGGTCAGCCTTTCTTTAGACTTGGGTTAGATACTGCATCTAATGAGGCACTACAGGCATCTGGCAATGATCAGGTTAAGGATACCATAGAGTACGGCTTGTCTATGATGGAGGCTGCTATGGTGAAGTATATGGAGCATAATGGTCTTAGACCTACGCTCTTTGAGTGCATCAAACAGCTCATTATTGCTGGCAATGCGTTGCTCTTTTTGCCTCCTCTAGAGGGTGGCATGAAGTGCTACACTCTCAGAAACTTTGTAGTTGAAAGAGATGCTATCGGCAATGTACTTCAGATTGTCGCTAGAGATACTTTAGCTCAGGGGACTATCCCTCCGAGTATCTTAAGTCTCTTAGGCAATGCAGGTAATGAGGTTAATCGTTCTGAGAAGGTTAACATCTACACTCATACCTATCTTGTCCGTGGGGATACCTTAGAGGGATCCACTTGGGAATCCTATCAGGAAGTAAATAACACCATTATCCCCGGATCAGAACAGACGTATCCCTATGGCAAATGTCCTTGGATCCCTGTGAGATTCACTAAGAAAGATGGGGAATCCTATGGTCGCTCCTTTGTTGAAGATTACCTTGGTGACTTGATCTCTTTAGAGAACCTTCAGCATGCCATTAACGATATGGCTATGATTTGTGCTAAGGTATTGTACCTAGTGTCTCCTTCCTGTCAGACTAACATTAAGGCTCTTACTAAAGCTGAGAATGGGGCTTTCGTAAGAGGTCGACAGGACGATATTGTTGCAATGCAGACAAACAAACAGACTGACCTTCAGGGCTGCTATGCGGTATCTCAGGGTATCGAACAGAGATTGTCTTATTGCTTCATGCTTAATTCTAGTGTGCAACGGCAGGCTGAGAGGGTTAAATAAAAGTGGCTCTCTATAAATTCTACTAATTCGGTGAACATCCCTCTGGGACAATACCGAGCTAACGAGGTTTTTAACTATGAGAAAAACCAACCTTAATGAATTATTACCTTTTCCATGTGTACATAATTATACCTTATTTGAAGATGGAACAATCTTTAATGAGGATAATGGCAAATGGATTAAAGGTACATCTATAACCAAGACAAACAGATATGTGAAGGTACATTTAGGTGCAGATCATTGCTCTAAGTTTATCCCTTTGCATCGTCTTGTTGCTCAAGCATTTATTCCGAATCCTAATAATTACCCTCAAGTTAATCACAAGGATGGGAACCGTTATAACAACTCTGTGGGCAACCTAGAGTGGTGTACTGCTAAACAGAATATTCGACACTGTTGGGGCAACGGTTTACACATGGAACAACATGGGGAACTTATTGGGACGCATAAGCTAACTACGGAAGAAGTACTCTTTATTTACAAATTCCGAGATAGTGGATTGACGCCTACACAGTTTAAGAATCGCCACAAAATAGACGTTTCTCGTGGGACTATCCAAAATATTTGGAAGGGTAAATCTTGGGCTAGGGTTACAGGTGCTAAGAAGGTTAAGTGAGTGTAACGACTATCCGAAAGGAGTAGAGCCAAGTGGCTCGAAATGTAGAAACCTTTAGGTAAGATATAGTCTATTCTTATAGGTAACTATAAGTGGGGAAGTAACGCCTCCCCGATAATATTAAAGAACAGCAGAAGAAATCAGATATATGGCTCAGGAACTTGAGGATACCTTAGGGGGTGTCTATAGTCTCCTGTCTCAGGAACTTCAGTTGCCTTTAGTGTCCTGTATCTTCAATCAGATGCAGTCTAACGGCAGCCTTCCGACTATCTCTGAGCAGTTCGCTACGATTGAACCTACGGTCATCACTGGTGTTGATGCCTTGGGTCGTGGTCATGACTTTGCTAACTTGTCTCAGGCACTTCAGGTACTTGCTCAGTTCCCTGATATCATGCAGATGATCAATCAGCAGAACTTAGCTATGCGTATCTTCACGAGTGCTCAGATTGATGCTACGGGTCTCGTTAAGTCTCCTGAACAGGTTGCTAAGGAACAGCAGGCAATGATGGAACAGTATGCTGCCCAGCAGGGTATTGATGCTCAGGCTCAGATGGCAGTAGATAACAACAAAGCTCAACAGGAACAGGGGGTGTAACAGGTGAGCGAAGAAACAACAAACTTGAATATTGATGGTCTTAGTGTCGACAATGGTGTCGATATTATGATCTCAGGTACTCAGCAGCTTACCCTTGATGGTGATGAAGCTACGGGTATGCTTAAGGATGGCGGCAGTAATGATGCTGTCCCTATGGGTGAGCCTTCTGAAGGTGAACCTCAGGGTGAACCTCAGGGTGAACCTCAGGCAGAACCACAACAGGGGGAACCTGAGGGTGACCTTAATGTAAAGATTGATAAGCACACGAAAACCTTAGATGCCCTTGGTAAGGATCTTAAGGCTAAAGGTGTGGACTTCAATCAGGCCATTAAGGAATACAATGAGTATGGTGCCTTGTCTAGTAAGACTATGGCTGACCTTGCTCAGGCAGGTTATCCTTCAGAGGTCATTGAGGGTTTCATTGAATCACGACAGAACCTTGAGAGTGAGTTCACTAATGCTGTCTATAATTCAGCAGGTGGAGAACAGACGTACAACAAGGTTATTGAGTGGGCACAAGGAAACCTCTCTAATAAGGTTCTGAGTTCCTTTAATCGAGCTATTGACAACAACAATCTTGAAGCTGTTACTCTTATGTTTGAGGGTATGAAAGCTAAGATGATTGCTAAGCAAGGAACACGTAATCCTACTATTATGGGTGGTGGGGTTACTACGGGTGGCTATAAGGGCTTCTCAAGTAAGCAGGAAGTAGTGGAGGCTATGAGTGACCCCCGCTATGGTGCTGACCCCAGTTACACTAGAGCTATCGAAATGAAGATGTACTATACTCAGTTGTAACGTACCCATAATAAAAACATTTCCTAATAACAATAATATAACTACAATAAGAATATAATAAAATGGCTGCGTTAACCACTAATTCTATTTCTAATCCTGGTCAGAATCTGAGCGCTGGTGATCGTGATGAGCTGTTCATGAAGATCTTCTCTGGTGAAGTCCTTACGGCTTTCACGAGAACGTCTGTCATGATGGACAAACAGATTGTTCGTACTATTCCGCACGGTTGAAAATCTCTTGCTGTGCTAAAAGTTACTTAACTGCTGGAACCCTGTAGAATGGGAATCAGCAACCAAGCTGTACCAAAAGGACAGAAGGCTCAACGACTAGTAGGAATACGTAGGGCATAAGCATGCTCGAAATGGTAACAACAATGAAAAAATCAATTAAAGAGGCTATCGAAAGAGGCTATAAAGTTTGCAGAACTTGTGGTATTGTCAAAGCTATAGACGACTTCTATAAACGAGAAGATAAGTGTAAAGGTGGTGGCACCTACATTAGCTATAGAAATGACTGCAAGGATTGTGTGAAAGCTAAGATTAGGCTTAGAGAAACAGGATGGGATCCTCATACCTATGAACGTACATGGTGCCTTCAGGAAGGCAAATGTGCTATCTGCGGTTGTGATTTGAATTCCTCTAGGTACACTAAGGCAGCGGCTGATCACGATCATAAATCAGGCAAACTTCGGGGTATCCTTTGCAACAATTGCAATGCTGCGATTGGGCTTATGAAGGATTCTCCGTATAGACTTGAGAATGCCATTAGATATCTTGAAGAACATGGCTGTCATTGTTAAGATATAGTCTGAACACATAGGAAACTATGTGCTCTCTAGGAACTAACAGCATCCTAGAGGGAGCATAAGGGTAGCGCCTTATGTGAAACATGAAGCATTGAAGAGTGCTTCGTTCGCTGTCATGGGTCGTACTCATGCTAAGTATCTTACCCCGGGTAACTCCTTAGATGATCAGCGTAAGAAGATGGAGAACACGGAGCGAGTGATTGCTATCGATGGTCTCCTCACGGCTGATGCTCTTATCACGGATATCGATGATGCAATGAATCACTATGATGTCCGTACGGAATACTCGAAGCAGCTTGGTGAAGCTCTTGCTCAGGCTTTCGACTGTGCCTCTATCAATGAACTTGCTAACACGGGTGCTAAGACTGCCGATGGTATGCCTGAGAACATCCCTGATAATGCTACTCTTGAAAATCCGGGTACGGGCAAGGCATTTGAGTATGCTACGGGTCACGATGAAGATACGTCTGTGGAGTATGGCAACATCCTCCTGCAGGGTCTGATTGATGCCCGTGCTCAGTTTACGAAGAATTGGGTTCCGGCAGGTGACCGTTATTTCCTTGTCTCCCCCGAAGGTTATTCGGCTATCTGCCGTGCCCTTATGCCGGATGCTGCTAACTTTGCTGCTATCTTTGATCCGAATACGGGCAAGCTCCAGAATGTCTGTGGCTTCCAGATTGTGGAAACCCCGAACTTCTTGAACAAGGGTGTTGATGGTAAGCACGCTCTTAAGGCTCAGATCTCTACGGCTGTCCTTCAGGGTATCGCCTTCCACCGTTCCGCTGTGGGTGCCCTTAAGCTGAAGGATCTCGCTATGGAACGTGCTCGCAGAGCTGAATATCAGGCTGATCAGATCATCGCTAAGATGGCTGTGGGTCACGGTGGCCTTCGTCCTGAAGCCGTGGGTCTCTTCGTTAAGACTGCTCAGGTTGGTGAATAATGTACTCGGAATCCGACATTAAGGATTCCTATTTCTATGTCAACGGGGGTTCTAAGAAAGGCTCCCGTTTGACTGTAGAAGAAAAGATTAAATTAGGTTTGATTAAAGCTCCAACTAAAGTCAAACCTAAGGTAGTCTCTAGGAAGCCTAAGATCCCTGCAGCTCCTAAATAATACATAATAACAACTATAAAATACTACTACAAAGGATAAATTATGATTGTCACTCCTTCTAATAAACTAGATGCAGTGAATGAGATTTTATCTGCTGTAGGCTCTAGTCCTGTCAACTCACTTGAAGATGAACTGAATGTAGACGTTCTGAATGCAGTGAGGATTCTCGATAGTGTCTCTAAAGAGATTCAATCAAGAGGATGGGACTTTAATATTGAAGATTCAGTAGCTTTATTGCCGGACGCTGATACTAACTTAGTTCCCTGCCCTAATAATTATCTTAGGTTTGTCAGCAGTGGTTATAAGTTGATCAGACGATCCGGCTATTTTTTCGACATTCTTTCGCAGACCAATGAGTTCCCTGAGGGTTTGACTTTAGATACTCTGGTTAGAGGATTAGACTTTGAGGAGTTACCTGAGGTATTCCGTAAGTTCATTACTTGTCGTGCAGCTAGAATCTTCCAGATGAGATATCTTACTTCAGATGACCTGAATACGCATCTGATGACTGAGGAATCTAGTGCCTATGCAGATATCATTGACTATGATCTAACTACGGGTAACTATAATATCCTCAATGATGACCAATACATTTCTCAGTATATCCAGAGGAGCTAATAGGGATGCCATTAGTATCGCAATCAATAGTATCCTATAAGGGTGGCGTATCTCAGCAACCGGATATCATTAGGTTTGCTGATCAGGTAGAGGAGCAGATCAATGGTTTCTCTAGTGAAGTCGATGGCCTGCAAAAGAGACCTCCTACAGTTCACATTAAGAGACTTGGGGACAGAGTAGATCCACTCACTACTAAGTATCATGTCATTAACAGAGACGAGACTGAGCAGTATATCTTAGGTATGTCCAGAGGGTCTCTAAAGGTATGGGATTTTGAAGGTAATGAAAAGAAAGTTGTTATTGACAATGATGCTAGTTATCTTAATGTCACGGACGCTAATGCTGAATTTAGAGCAGTCACTGTTGCAGACTATACGTTCATTCTGAACCGTAGTAAAACCGTTGGTATGTCTAGTTCTACTACCTCTCAAAAGGGTCAGGACACTGCACTAGCGTACATTAAGAATGCCTCCTATGCTAAGACCTATGCTCTCTTTATAGGCAGTACCTTTATGTGTGGTGTCATTACCCCTGATGGTGGTGAAGCTAAGCAGGCTGTACAGACTACCTCTGCGTACATTGCAAAGAAACTTGTAGACTTAGCTACAGGTTCTCAGGGTGCTGATAAGGGAGCAACTACCTATGATTGGCTATTAGGACAGGTTGGAGGCAGATCCTCTATGGGGTTCGCTAAGAATCCTGATTTCAACTTCAATGCTTATAACTTCAAAGTCTTTGGTGATTCCGTAGTTTCCATCCAATCTAAGACTGGCTGGGATATGCCTAATGTTGTTGTTAAGGATGGCTTTGGCAACACTAATGCATATGTCTTGAAGGGTTACGTTAACAGTGTCTCTAAGCTTCCCCCTGCTGCTCCTAATGGTTACATCATGCGCATTAAGGGTGAATCTAACTCGGCTGATGATGACTACTATGTTAACTACAATGAAGGTAAGAATGCGTGGCTAGAGTGTGCCGCACCAAACATTCAGTATCAATTTGATTACTCTAGTATGCCTCATGCTCTCGTAAGAGAATCTGATGGCTCCTTCCACTTCAAAAGACTTACTTGGACTGATAGAGCAGTAGGCGATGAGGACAGCAATCCTAAGCCTAGCTTCGTAGGGGAAACGCTGAATGATATGTTCTTCTACAGAAATCGCTTAGGGTTCATCAGTGGTGAAAATGTTATCCTCAGTGCTTCTGCTGATTTCTTTAATTTCTGGTTTAGATCAGCAGCTACTATTGCTGATACTGATCCAATTGACCTTGCTGTATCTTCAAACAAAGTCTGTATTCTAACACATGCAGTACCATTCAGCAGGGAACTAATGTTGTTCTCTAGAGAGGGGCAATTTGTTCTCTCTAGTGATGGCGTAATGACACCTAAGAGTGCTAAGGTTGATCAAACCACTTCCTTTGATTACAGTGATGATGCTCAGCCTTTAGGTGTAGGACAAAGTATTTTCTTTATCTCTAACAGAGTTAACTATTGCTCTCTTATGAGATACTATACGGTACAGGACGTAGCTGATCTTAAGGATGCTGAGGACGTAGCTGCACATGTTCCTACGTATATTCCTAAGGGAATCTTTAGGCTCTCTGGTAATACTTCAGACAATGTAATCACACTGTGTTCACGTACTCATCCTAACACTGTATGGATCTTTAAGTACATCATTCAGAATTCCCAGAGTATGCAGCAGTCATGGTGCAAATGGACGTTCCGATATGAAGGTACTCAGGTCTTACTTGCAGAGTTCGTAGGCTCTGAAATCTACTTCCTTATTAACACTGATGGCGGACTGTTCTTAGAGAAGAGCATGCTTACAGGTCAGGCAGTAGACTTCTCTGATGAGCCTATAAGATACTTTATGGATCGTAAGGTACGCTATGTCATTCCTGATACTAACAAGTACAGTGACTTCAATGACTATACCGAGGTCTCCCTAAAGGATGTCTATGGTGCTGTTCCTAAGATTGGCTCAGCTACGTATTGTCTAGTTGGTACTGATGGCTACTATCATCAGGTAACCGATTGGGATGATAATGGTGTCTTTAAGGTGACTGGGGATCTCAGAGGCATGGCTTACTTCGTAGGCAGGCAATATGAATTTGATGTTGTATTGTCTAGACCAATGATTAAGAAAACTACTTCGGATGGTGCTACGATCTCTGAAGATGAAGGCAGATTACAACTGAGATACTATTGGTTTAACTATAGTAACTCCGGTACCTTTGATGTGTCTGTAGACAATGATGTCAAGAATAAGCACTTCAAGTACACTTGTACATCTAAGGTCTTAAGTGAATCTCCATTAGTCTTAGGATCCTATAGAGTAGCAACAGGTAAGTTTAAGTTCCCTGTGCAGGACAATAGTACTGAGGTTAAGATTACAGTTACTTCAGATAATCCGTTGCCTGTGAACCTTATCTCTGGTGGTTGGGAAGGATATTATATTCGGAGGAATAGTCAGACGTGAGAAAGGGATTAACTCTTAAGAAAGCTATGGTAGGTGCTCTACCTAGTATGGCGCCTATGGAGCAAGAGATTGGTAAAGGTCTTGTTATGGCTACTCTGTCTCTGCCTGAGGCACCTATTGAAGTAGAGCATTTCCTGTGGGCAGGCTGTTACGTTAGAACCATTCTCTTGAGAAAGGGTGAGATTGGAGCAGGTGCTTTCATTAAGATTCCTACAGTGGTTATCGTTAGTGGGGACTGTAAGGTTGTCGTAGGGGATCACCTAGAGGAGATCTCTGGCTATTCTGTATTGAAAGGTATGGATGGCCGTAGGCAGGTCTTTAGTGCCTTTGAGGACACCTACATTACTATGTTCTTTGCTAGTAATGCATCTACTGTAGAGGAAGCAGAGAAAGAGTTTACTGATGAGTGGCAGTTATTAACTAACAATAGAGAGGAACTATGTCAGGAATAATTGCTGCAGGTGCAGTAATCGGTGCGGTTGCAGGTGGTGGCAGTTCCCTGTGGCAGAAATCAAAGTACAACAGATCTCTCACTAAAGCATTCAAGAAACAGATGTACTATGCTCAGATGAACTACAATTGGAATCAGAACCAATTGACTAGACAAGAGCAGAGTGCCTATGATAATGCTGTGAGCAACTTATTTCAGTTGTCTTATAACGCCTTGCAGAATAACGCTACAGTTGAAGCTTCTCTAGCTGAGACAGGTTACGAAGGGCGAACTGCAGGACAAATCAAAAGATCAATCTCAGGTGCAGTGTTGCGACAAAAGACTGCTCTTAAGGATGCCTATGAGACTGATGTAACTAACATTAGATCTCAGAAGGATGCTCTATATGTCCAGATGAAGAATTCTGTAGAGCAGGCTAGAGATCAACTCAAGAGCCAATATAAGGGTGGCATGAGCTACGTTATGGAATTCCTCGATAGTTCCGCTAAAGGTGCAGCTATTGGTGCAGCTACAGCAGGTGCAGGCAGTGCTCTTGCAGGTGCTGCAGGTACCGTAGGTGGTACTGGTGGTACCATTGCGGGTACTGTGGGTGGAGAGACGGTTGTTGCAGGTACCTCTAGTGTTGGGGGTTCTGCGGGTCTCTCTGGTATTGCAGGTGCGAATGTCTTAGGTACATCTACTGCAGGTGTTACTACTTCTTCGTCTACTATGGGTACCGGTACTAGCTTCATGAATAACTTTATAGCTAACTACAGTACCCTTAAGACACAAAACCAAGGCATGTTTAACTTCCTTGATTACATGCAGAACTTTACAGGTGCGATGAATCAGGGGTATAACCGTAGAGGTTCCTATGGAGGTTATTACTACTAATGGCTTATAAGAATACAGCAGGTACTACGTCCATTGCTAATGAGATGGGTACTTGGAGATACTTCAATTCTGGCTTAGCTAAGCTCGGGGAATATAAGGGTGCAAACCTTAACATTGATTCTTCTAAAGTTACTGCAGACCTCGAAGGTGACTGGGTGAATGCTTTAGGTCTAGCTTTTAAGCAGGCATCTAAAGACTTCGATCAGTATCAGATTGATGAAGCAAAGCGGCAACAGGTAAAGAAGAAAGAAGTAGAGGACTTAGCTGATAAGTATTTCCAAAGTCATTCTATTGAGCAGTATCAGCAGGATATCAAGAATAATCGTATTCCGTTTCAGGACAATCCATTTGCTATGTCTAGACTTAAGTATCTGCATGGTCGAATGGCATACAACCTGACCTATCAGGACTTTGTTAATGAACAGGTTAATACGAATAAGCTTGCTGGTAAGTCTCAGGTTGAAGTAGATTCAGAGTTCTATCAGTACGCTAAAGAGAGCCAAAAGGATCTTGCTGATTCCTTTGGTTACTCTATGGATGATGAGTTCTTTAAGGAGGGTTTCTTTGAGACTTCTCCTGAGGGTCGTCTAAAGGTAATCGCTCAGAAGGAAGCTGTAGAGGATAAATGGGAAACTGAGAAATCTCTTATTGCTGATTCCTCTAACATTGCTACGATCATTAATTCAGGGTCACCTAATGCAGGTCAAGCTTTCCTGAATTACCTTGATCAAATGGGGAGAACTACGGGGGCTAACTATTCCCCTGAGATGCAATATAAGCTTCTCAACAATGCTTTCCAGATGGCCTCTAAGTCTCGCTATGGTTCTCAGCTTATTGAGAGTATTGCAGACAAAGAGATTCCATTTATCAAAGGAACTACCTTTAGAGAGCTATTAGGTGAGGATAACCTTAAGGCATGGCTTGTCAATGCAGAGACTGTAAAGGCTACTGACAATGCTATGGAGTTCTCTCATTGGTGTGATGATATTGACAAGTATGTTGAGGATGGCAACTATGTTCTCCTCAGCCAACTTAAGGATGAAGAGTATCTCTCCAATAACAATGTAGAGACACCTAGAACTAAGTATCTTGATCAAGCAATCAGGAACGCTAAGAGAACTGCTCAAGCTAACCTTAAGGCAGCTGGGAAGATGCGAGGGGATGCCCTCTATGAGGAGTACCTAGGTAATACTCTTATAGCTAACCTTACGGGTACTGCGGTTCCTACTGAAGAGGCTTTCAGGAAAGTACTTCAGGATGCGGGTATCTCCCTGAATTCCAACGATATGAAGGTTATCGGGCAAGGGTTTGTCCAGAAGCTCTTTACTGAAGGTGATCCAAAGAAGGTCTCAATGCTGCTCACTATGGCTACCTCTAAAGGTACTCCTAATTCCATTAGAGAGCCTGTCACTGAGATGCTTAAAGAGTACTATCAGGACTTAGATCATAGACTTAATGAAATTGCTATGACCGGTAAGATCTCATCTAAGGATGCTGTAGATTTACTTACAGATAAGGAAGCTAAAGACTTCCAGTATAATATCCCGGGTCAAGCTAGAGCAATCTCTATCTCAGGGTTATCCCCAGGGTTCCAAACTTTAATGAGCCTCTATAGTACTAATCCTTCAGCAGTACGACAGGTTCTCACTAATGGCACCTATGGTGACACTCGTGTATACTCACAGTTGTCTACTGTAGATATGGCTATTAGGCTTGGTAAGAATCCCCTTCAGGTTCTCGCTTCTGCTCAGGCTTTTAAGGCTCAGCAACAGAGAAAGGCACTAGAATCAGGCGTTCCTTTAGAGCAGCTATTGCCTAGATTCAGAGTAGACAAGAATGAGATTCAGGGTTTAGTTGGCACTGGGGGTCTCAACAGAGCTACTACGGATATGTTGGATACTCTTGTGTGGGCTGAGATTCAAGCCTATAAGGATGCCAATCCTACAGATGACACCTCTATCCGTAAGCTTGGTAAGGCCACTATGGAAAAGGTAGCCAATGAATTCGTAGGTGTCCGTGGCTTTGTCCTCCCAATTGCTTCTATTCAACAAGGCTTAGGTGAGGTTGGGGTTACCCCCCAGTCTCCTGAGGATCTAGCTAAGTATGCCAATGAGGTCTTTAAAGACTACATGAGTGAGAGAGGTCTTAATACACCTATGCTTTATGATAGTTCTTTCTATGATGTCAATAGAGATAATATTTCTGTAGTTGCTCTTGATGGTACTGAGAATATGGTTATTCCTATGAAGGACTTCACTGCTAGAATTAAAGCTAAGATTATTAAGAATATTGAGGAGGGTTCCAAGTTTAAATGGCCGACAATTCATACGTTCCGGTAGACACTGGGGAATATCCTGTAGCTAACCTAGGGAGGTTCTTAGGAGCCTCTAAGCCTCAGTATGAAGCCTATGTAACTACTACTCCTATTGAGAACATTCCTGAAAAGGATGTACTTAAGGGAGACACTAAGAGTTATAGTCTCTTTAACTTTAACGAGAGTGCTTTTGTAGATGGTGTTAAGGTTTCCCCTATTGGCATGTGGGTTCGCAGAGGGGGATTTACTACCAAGAAATATGAGCCTACCGAAGAAGAGAAGGATGAACTGTATAAGCAGTTCAATTATGACAAAGAGGATATTGACTTTGTTTTAGATAATGCTTCTTCTATGGAGGACGTTAAGAGGAATGCAGACTTACTTGCAGAGAACCGAAGGGTTGAAGCTCAGTTTGCGAATAGCCCTTGGTATATGTCTTTAGTAGGTGGCTTAGGGAGTGCTGTAGGTAATCCAGTGGATATTGTTACTACGGTTGCTTCAGTTGTTGCTCCTCCTATTGGTGTCTCCTCTAAGGTAGCTTTAGGTGCCACTAAGGTCACTGCTAATGTTGTCTCAGGTGTAGCAGCTAATCAGCTTCAGGACTACGTTACAGGTATTCATCATGATGTCTGGGCAGACGTTGGTGCTATTGCAGGTCTTACGTTAGGCTTTGAGGGACTAGGTAAAGGTTTACGCACTGTCTCTCAAGTTAACCGTAAGGTTGCTATAGCTCATGATGCTATGCTAAAGGGTGAGAAACCCCCTGAGGATGTTGTCTTTACCCCTATCGAGAGAACACTTGCTAATAAGACTTTACCTCTTGCTAGAAAGATGAATGACCTTAGAGAACAGCTTACCTCTAAGTTGCCTTCAGTTGAATTCAAACAGAAGCTATTGTCTTATAGAGATAAATCTGAGGATCTTAAGGGATACATTGGTAACCTCACTCATTGGGAACAAGGTATCCGTACTGATGAAGGTTTTAAGCAGAGACTGAATAGCCCTGCTAAGAATACTCTCTTTGATGAAGTAGAGGGCCTTAGGGTTGAAACAGATAGCCTCATGAATACCCTTCCTCATGATGTACAGAAGTTATCCAACAGGTACGGAAGAGAGGAGACTAATGAGTTTCTTTATGACAAGATTGGTGGCTATGATGTCTCTAAGAATCCACTTAGTAAAGATCCTGAAGCTGTAGCACTGGCCGATAGAATCTCAGATACCTATAGACACCGTGGCCTTAAGCTGCAGCATCTTGGTCTAGTTGATGCTGCCTATAGAATTGGTAAGTATGTTCCAGTAGTTATTGACAAATGGAAGATGCATGACTTCCTGCTTAGAGTAGGTGGAGATGAGCAGGCAGGTATCTATCTTCAGAGTTACCTCTATACAGGCGTAACTCGTTCCGCAGAAAGGCTTGCAGAGTTCCGTAGGATTTGGAAAGAGGAACTACAGGCTCAGGCAGAGAAGGAAGCTAAGAAAGCCGAAGCTCAGGGACTTGAAGTAAACAAAGTAAAGCTTACTCCTGAGGAAGAAGATATTCAATTCAATGCGTGGCTCTGGGATGAAGCTAGAAAGGCAGGATATGGATATAGAGATCAGAATCACTCTGGTCACTCTGTAGACAACTTTAGTGATGATGCTAGAGACTTCTCTTTTCAGAAACGAAGGATGCCTTGGGATACATCTTATAAAGATCATTCTGGCTTCTCTCTGAATAAGCTAAGAGGAGATATTGTTGATGTCTCTGGCAGATATTTTAATCGTACTGCGGGGTTACTTGCAGAGAAACGAGTATACAACAGAGACTTCTCAGAGGGACTTGAGCATATCAATAAGATGGCTGATGACTATTGGGTAAAGAATACCAATAGACGTCCTGAGGGTGAGGATGAACTTCGTGAGGCTCTTAATGTCATGCATAGGCGTGCCTATGGTATGGCTATTAATCCCAACAGAGCTAACTTCACTACTGGGGATGCTCTTGCAGATATCATGAAGCAGTTAGCTTTCTCCTCCTTTGGTACTCTCATGGGTATCCTTAACTACGGTGAAGTTGGAGCAGCACTTCAGGCATATGGTGCAGGTGCTCTCATTAGAATGATCCCCGGGGTACATGAGACTGTCCAAAGATGGGGCAACGGTTTATTCACTAAGAATGATATTACCGCTATTAAGGATCACCTTATTGGCAGGGAACTTTATGATACCTTAGATGCCGCAGAGATCATGAGGCGTAACGCAGAGAAATATCGTAACATTAATCCCTATATGGCTAAGGCTGTAGGGATCTTTAATGTTATTGCAGACTACTCCCCTGCTGCTCAGATTCAGAGGTACACTAATAACACTATCATTGATACAGTCGTTAGTTGCTTCCTTGGGGAGTTCATGCAGAAGGCTTATGGGCGTACTGCGGCTCACAGAGGATTCCTTAGAGATATCGATCTTAAGAGAGTAGGGATTACTAAAGCTGATCTTGATTATACCCTAATGGCTAGCAAGAGATTCTTTAGGTACGATGAGACAGCTAAGACACCTATGCTCAAGAAAGGTACACGATTGGCTGACTTCAGAGATGATGATAAAGCTATGAGTGTATTGCGTAAGCTCACTAACTACGCTATTGAAGAGACCCTTCAGAGACGTAAATTAGATGATGTCTTTACGTGGCAGGTAGCTAATAATCCTGTAGTGTCTATGGCTCTCCAGTTTAAGACCTTCTCAGTGCAGTCCTATAATAAGCGTTTCGTTAAACTAATGAATCGCTGGGAAGAAGAGGGTAACCTTGCTGCATTGAATAGCTATCTCACCTCTAGTGCTCTTACAGGTGCAATTACGTTAGCTCAGGTTAACCTTAGAGCCTTGGGTATGGAGGATGAAGCTAAAGAGCAGTACCTTCAGAACACCTTAGGTATTGGCTCTATAGATGACTTGAGTGACCCTGATGCACTTACTACATTCTTAATGCAGGCATTCTTTAATAGAAATCCCTATACAGCCTCTATGGCTCTTGCATTGAATTCTGTAGGTATTGGTACATCAGCTAAGACTACAGCTCAAACTAGAGATACCTTAGGTGAAGATTCTAACTACATCAAGTGGAATGGTATCGCTAATACTGTTTTAGATATGTTCCCTGCATTGCGCTATGGCGAATCTCTTGCCTTTGGTGGCTTGGGTACATACAGCAGAATTCAGGATATGGTTCTTAATGATTCTACCTATAAGGATCGAAGGGATATCGCTAGGTATATCAAGAGGTCTACATCAACTATCCCAAATATACCGGGGATAACTAATGCAATTAAGTCCTTCGTTAATGACGATCTAGAGGACTACAAATATGGATATTAATATTTAATGGCTTCCACTATTATCATCTATGAGGGGGACGGTACTAGAACTGACTTTACAGTTCCCTTTGATTATCTAAAGAAGTCTTTCGTTACTGTACGATTAGGCGCTGGCACTACTCTTACTGGGGGTGACTATGGTGACACTGGCAGTGACTATTACTTCCTAGATAAAACTACGATCAGACTTAAGGTAGCTCCTGCATCAGGAGAACCCTTAACAATCCGTAGATATACTTCAGCTACTGAACGAGTAGTTACCTTTAAGGATGCCTCCATTCTTAAGGCTACTGACTTGGATACGTCTCAGTTGCAGGCCTTCCATATTGCTGAAGAAGGACGAGAGATCCTTGAGGATTCCCTTAGTGTCAACCGAGAGGGAAACTTTGACGCTAAGGGTAAACGTATCGTCAATGTGGGCGATGCAGTAAGTGATGGTGATGCTGTCAATCTTAAGCTCTACAAAGAAGACGCTAAGGGTGCTTATCAGTCTCGTATTGAAGCCGAGAAAGCTAGAGACAGAGCTGTTGAAGCTGAGACTAACTCTAAGAAGTCCGAAGAGAATGCTAAGCTGTCTGAGACAAAGGCTAAGACTTCTGAAGAGAATGCTGTAAGTGCCTCTGCTCATGCTGATGAAGTAAGGACTGAGAATAGAGCTATCATTAAGGAAGCTAGAGAGATCATTGCAGAGGATCGGGTTCTCCATAAGGAAACCAAAGATAACACTGCAATCACTGTAGCAAGAGCTGATGAGGCTGTCCTTAGTGCTAAGAACGCCAAGGACTCTGAAGTTAATGCTAAGAAATCCGAAGAGGCAGTTACTTCAGTAGCTACTGTCATTGTCCCGATTGCTCCTGAGATTAAGGTAGTAGCTGATAACATTGATAGTGTTGTTACTGACTCAAATAGTATTGGCAACATTAACATTGTAGGTAACGACCTTACAGGGTCTCTTTCAGATGCTCTCTATGATGACTATGGTGACTTAGGGAACCCAAGTGCTCCCTTACCGACAATCACTGGTGGTAACATCAAGGTTGTTGCAGACAACATTGAGTCAGTCCGTACTGTTGCAGGCTTAGCTCCTGACTTTGAGACGGTTATTGAGTCAGTTAACACTGTCACTAGTCTTACCACAAGAGCTGAGAAGGCATCTAAGAGTGCTGAAACAAGTGCTACTAATGCTGGTGCCTCTGCGACTAACGCTCAGGCATCTAAGGTGAGTGCATCAGGTAGTGCTAGTCTTGCTAAGGACTGGGCTAACAAGATGGATGGCACTGTTGATGATACTGAGTATTCTGCTAAGTATTATGCCAATAAGGCTAAGACTGATGGTGGTCAGGCGGTCAATCAGGCTGTTGCCCCAGCTGTCAAGCAGGTGACTGATGAGGGTACTAAGCAGGTTAACTTAGCTAAGGCTGAAGTAACTAAGGCTACTGCTCAGGCTACCATTGCTACTACTAAGGCTTCTGAAGCTGAAGCTAGTGCAACATCTGCTAGTACATCAGCTGGTCAAGCAGATGCTAGTGCAAAGAGTTCTGCTAAGAGTGCTGAGTCAGCTACCACACAGGCTACTGCAAGTGCTAACTCAGCTAAGGCGGCTAAGCTCTCTGAAGACACTGCGGCTACCCATAAAGAATCTGCTAGTAGTTCTGCAACTAAGGCTAAGGCTTCTGAAGATGAAGCTAAGAAACAGGCAGACTTAGCTAGAAGTTATGCTAATCAGGCATCTACAGGTCAGCTTCAGTCTGACTGGGATCAGTCCGATAGTACTCAGAAGGATTTCATTAAGAATAAGCCTGATCTGAGTACCTACGCTACAGCCACAGCTCTTAGTACAGGTCTTGCTGGTAAAGCTAATACAGCACATACTCATACGGTAGCTAATGTGACCGGTCTTCAGGATGCACTTAATGGTAAACTTAGTGTAGCTACTTTTGAAGGATTTGTAGATTATGGGGACTTAGGTACCCCTTAAAGTGAATTATGGCAATTAAACAAAGAAAACAATTAACTGGTACTACTGCACAGATCAATGCTTATGCTGGTGTTGAAGGTCAGTTAGTCTGGGATAAAACAAAGAAGAAGTGGGTGGGCATGAGTGGTACTGCTGGTACTAACTACCCCATGGCATCTGAAAGTCATACACACAGTATCTCTAATGTGACTAACCTTCAGAGTACCCTTGATGGTAAGGCTAATGCTACGGATCTCAGTAATCTTGAAGGTAAGGTTGATACCTCTAATGCGACTATTACTGAAGCTCTCAAAAAAAAGGAAAACGCAGGTGTATGCCTTCCGTTGACTGGTGGTGTTCTGACCGGGCCTCTCTTTCTGACTGAAACAAATCATATTTGGGCAGTTGTAGATGAATCTTATAAAGGATTGGAGTTAGGAGGTGGTAGCAATTTTAAGAACGGTGCCGCTTTATTTTTGAGGAACAACAATGCTACAGGGGCTGGAGAATCAGGTCAGTGGGGTTTGGCTGCCCATAAGGCAACATCAGAGGAAGAAGGTCTTCTTATAGGCAATACTGATAATATATGGTTTAATGGTAAAGTAGTAGAAAGAGTCGATGGGTTCTATACGACACAGTTTACGGGTGGTTTCTGTAATGTACACAGATATGTTTCAGGTCTTCAGATAGTCACCGCAGCCATTACAATCCCTTTTAATAAGAAAGTAGCAACCCTTACGTTTGCAAGACCCTTTATCAATAATACATA
>OGEH01000217.1_pt1 | contig 45952 bp, 42 predicted proteins | sample 1570681 | NCBI WGS metagenome assembly OGEH01 (sample SAMEA2582126, study PRJEB24529) | metagenome | biome: Human gut stool | place: China | collected 2011 | reverse complement strand
TCCATGTCACTTTGAGTGCCCACACAGATTGTCTGATAAATTGTTAAAGAGCAGTTGCGACGCGCTTTAGCGCTCTGTCGCGAGGTGGCGTATATTACGCTTTCCTCTTTCAGAGTCAACCCTGAATTTCAGAATTTTTCTCTTCAACCGAACCGGCTGTTTGTGTGAAGTGATTCACATCTGCCGTGTCGATGGAGGCGCATTATAGGGAGTTCTCGAACGCCTGCAATAGAAAAATTGCAGAAAAATGACTGACTGCTGCATTCCCCAGCAAAACCCCGCTTTATACCCTTTTACACACAGAATTATCCACAGGAGCATGGCAAAAGAGGGCTCAAACCCCGCTACATCCACTGCCATATAAGGAGAGAATCATCGGCTGAAAGAGAAAGATAAAAATTCGCGAGCGTTGCGCAAACGTTTTCGTTACAATGCCGCGCTATGACACGGATGCCCGGTTGGGTGCGTTAGGTGAGTTTTTAGGCAAAAACTCACCTAACGCTCTCTGTAATGTTCAAATCCTGGGGATTTAATACCATGCAACAACGTCGTCCAGTCCGCCGCGCTCTGCTCAGTGTTTCTGACAAGGCCGGTATCGTCGAATTCGCGCAGGCGCTTTCCGCTCGTGGTGTCGAGCTGCTGTCCACCGGCGGCACCGCTCGCCTGCTGGCAGATAAAGGCCTGCCGGTTACCGAAGTCTCTGACTACACCGGTTTCCCGGAAATGATGGATGGACGCGTGAAGACCCTGCATCCGAAAGTACACGGCGGCATCCTCGGTCGTCGCGGTCAGGATGACGGTATCATGCAGCAACACGGTATCGCGCCTATCGATATGGTTGTCGTTAACCTTTATCCGTTTGCCCAGACCGTCGCTCGTGAAGGGTGTTCGCTGGAAGACGCGGTGGAAAACATCGATATCGGCGGCCCGACCATGGTGCGCTCTGCGGCGAAGAACCATAAAGACGTCGCCATCGTGGTTAAGAGCAGCGACTACGACGCCATCATTAATGAGATGGACGCCAACGAAGGTTCCCTCACGCTGGACACCCGCTTCGACCTCGCCATTAAAGCCTTCGAACACACCGCCGCTTACGACAGCATGATCGCTAACTACTTCGGTAGCATGGTTCCGGCCTATCACGGCGAAAGCAAAGAAGCCGCTGGCCGCTTCCCGCGTACCCTGAATCTGAACTTCATTAAGAAGCAGGATATGCGCTACGGCGAAAACAGCCACCAGCAGGCTGCCTTCTATATAGAAGAGAATGTAAAAGAAGCCTCCGTGGCTACCGCCACCCAGCTGCAGGGCAAAGCGCTCTCCTATAACAATATTGCCGATACTGATGCGGCGCTGGAGTGCGTGAAAGAGTTTAACGAGCCGGCCTGCGTTATCGTTAAGCATGCCAATCCATGCGGCGTTGCCGTCAGCAACTCGATCCTCGACGCCTACGATCGCGCATACAAAACCGACCCAACCTCCGCGTTCGGCGGCATCATCGCCTTTAACCGCGAGCTGGATGCTGAAACCGCGCAGGCGATCATCTCTCGCCAGTTCGTCGAAGTGATCATCGCGCCATCCGCTAGCGAAGAAGCGCTGCAAATCACCGCCGCTAAGCAGAACGTCCGCGTACTGGTCTGCGGCCAGTGGGATGCTCGCGTCGCGGGTCTCGATTTCAAACGTGTCAATGGCGGCTTGCTGGTTCAGGACCGCGATCTCGGTATGGTCACCGCGGGCGAACTGCGCGTGGTTAGCAAACGTCAGCCGAGCGAGCAAGAGCTGCGCGATGCGCTGTTCTGCTGGAAAGTAGCGAAATTCGTCAAATCCAACGCCATCGTTTATGCCAAAGATAATATGACCATCGGTATAGGCGCCGGTCAGATGAGCCGCGTCTACTCAGCGAAAATTGCCGGGATTAAAGCCGGTGACGAAGGTCTGGAAGTGAAAGGTTCCGCCATGGCCTCTGACGCTTTCTTCCCGTTCCGCGATGGTATTGATGCCGCAGCCGCAGTAGGCATCACCTGCGTTATCCAACCGGGCGGTTCTATCCGCGACGAAGAAGTGATTGCCGCCGCGGACGAACATGGTATCGCCATGATCTTCACCGACATGCGCCACTTCCGCCATTAATTCACGGAGCAGCAGATGAAAGTATTAGTAATCGGCAACGGCGGGCGCGAACACGCGCTGGCCTGGAAAGCGGCCCAGTCGCCGCTGGTTGATACCGTCTATGTCGCGCCGGGCAATGCGGGTACCGCGCTGGAGCCGGCGCTGCAAAACGTCGCCATCGGCGTCACCGATATTCCGGCCCTGCTACGCTTCGCGCAGGATGAGAAAATCGATCTGACGATCGTGGGTCCAGAAGCGCCACTGGTCATTGGCGTAGTAGACGCATTCCGTGCCGCAGGGCTCGCCATCTTCGGGCCAACCGAAGGCGCCGCGCAGCTGGAAGGTTCAAAAGCCTTCACCAAAGATTTCCTCGCTCGTCATCATATCCCGACGGCGGAATACCAGAACTTCACCGAAGTTGAGCCTGCGCTGGCTTATCTGCGGGAGAAAGGCGCGCCGATCGTCATCAAAGCCGACGGTCTGGCGGCAGGTAAAGGCGTTATCGTGGCGATGACCCTTGAGGAAGCCGAAGCGGCGGTCAAAGATATGCTGGCCGGTAACGCCTTTGGCGATGCAGGCCACCGCATCGTGATTGAAGAGTTCCTCGATGGCGAAGAAGCCAGCTTTATTGTCATGGTCGACGGCGAGCACGTCCTGCCGATGGCCACCAGCCAGGATCACAAGCGCGTCGGCAACGGCGATACCGGCCCGAACACCGGCGGTATGGGCGCTTACTCCCCGGCGCCGGTGGTTACTGATGAAGTCCATCAGCGCACCATGGAGCGGATTATCTGGCCAACCGTTAAAGGTATGGCCGCTGAAGGTAACACCTATACCGGTTTCCTGTATGCCGGTCTGATGATCGACAAGCAGGGCAATCCGAAGGTTATTGAGTTCAACTGTCGCTTTGGCGATCCGGAAACCCAGCCGATCATGCTGCGCATGAAATCCGATCTGGTAGAGCTGTGCCTCGCCGCCTGCGCGGGCAAGCTGGACGAGAAGACCTCCGAGTGGGATGACCGCGCTTCGCTGGGCGTCGTGGTTGCCGCCGGCGGCTATCCGGGCAACTACAACACGGGCGATGAGATCCACGGCCTGCCGCAGCAGGAAGCGGCAGACGGTAAAGTCTTCCACGCCGGCACCAAACTGGCAGACGACCAGCGCGTGGTCACCAACGGCGGGCGCGTGCTGTGCGTGACCGCGCTGGGTGAAACCGTGGCGCAGGCGCAACAACGCGCCTATGAACTGCTGACCGATATTCACTGGAACGGCAGCTTCAGCCGCAACGATATCGGCTGGCGCGCCATCGCGCGTGAGAAAACTAACGGCTGAGTTTTGCCAGCAGCGTTTTGCGCGTAATGCCTAACTGACGGGCGGCTTCAGTTTTGTTGCCGCCCGTTTTTTCCAGCGCCGAGAGAATGACTTCTTTTTCAACTTCCACTAATGGCTGAATCAGCGCCTCATCGTTGCCAGTGACCGGCAGCGGCGCGCCCGCTATCGCCAACGGCAGTTCACGCTCGGAAATGTAGTCTCCGGTCAGCAGCACCACCGCCCGCTCCACCGCATTTTCCAGTTCGCGGATATTTCCCGGCCAGCCGTAGTGAATCAACAGGTCCATCGCTTGCGGCGTAAATCCCTGCACCGTTTTACGATTGCGTTCGGCATAGCGCTTAAGAAAGTGCTGCGCCAGTTGCGGAATATCTTCACGCCGCTGACGCAGCGGCGGCATATCAATAGTTACGACATTCAGGCGGTAATAGAGATCCTGGCGAAAACGCCCGGCGCTCACCTCCTCCGCCAGATTACGATGGGTGGCGGCGATTAGCCGCACATCGACAGAAAGCGTCTGATTACTGCCCACGCGCTGCACTTCGCGTTCCTGAATCGCCCGCAGCAGACGCACCTGCATCAGCGGCGAAATATCGCCAATTTCATCAAGGAACAGCGTGCCGCCATCCGCCTCGACAAAACGCCCTTCCCGCCGCCGTTCCGCGCCGGTAAAAGCCCCTTTTTCATGGCCGAACAGCTCGGATTCCAGCAGCGACTCATTGAGCGCTGCGCAGTTTAGCGTCACCAGCGGCTTGTCGCGGCGCTCGCTGCAGGCGTGAATGGCGCGCGCCACCAGTTCTTTACCGGTCCCCGATTCGCCGCAGATCAGCACCGTCGCGTCCGAGGGCGCCACCAGCGTAATATTGTTGATAAGCGCCTGCATTGCCGGGCTTTCGCCAATCATGCCCCATCGTAAATCTGACGAGGCGCTGAGATCGCTCTCGCTCTGCCGGGTGTGCGCCAGCGCCTGAACCAGCGTCTGCTGTAGGGTGTCAAAATCCAGTGGCTTGATCAGATAATCCAGCGCGCCGGACTTAATAGCCTCAACCGCCGTGCCGACGCTGGAGAATGCCGTCATGATTAATACCGGAATCGCCGGGTTATAGGCTTTGATCTCTTTTAATGTCGCGATACCGTCCATCTCCGCCATGCGGATATCGCATAGCACCAGGTCGAAGACCTGCTGATGGATCTGCTCCAGCGCCTGCAGGCCGTTGTGGGCTAACGCCACTTGATAGCCCCAGCCACGCAGCAGCGCCTGCAGAATCGTGCAGTGGCTGATGTCATCATCGACAACCAGAATCTGTACTTTATCGCTGCTCATCTTCCCTCCGTTGAGCATCCACCGGCAGCCAAAGCGTAAATATCGCTCCGGCCCCCGGCTGGCTTTCGGCGCGGATCGTCCCGCCATGTTGTTCGATAATATTCTGTACCACCGCCAGCCCAAGCCCTGTGCCGTCCGCCTTGGTGGTGAAATAAGGAGTGAAGATGGCCTGCAGCTCTTCATCGCTCATCCCCTTACCGCTATCCTTGACGACAATTTTCACACGTTGCCGATCGGCTTCGCATGCCGATACGTGAATGACGCCATCGCGGCCAATAGCCTGCATCGCATTCAGATACAGATTCAACAGCACCTGGTTCAGACGGTCGGGGTCGGCTTTAATCGAGGTTAATTCAGGGCGCGGAGTAAATTGCAGTTCGATCCCGCGACTCTGCGCATCCTGGCTTACCAGCTGCAATGAGTGATGGATAAGCGCGTTAATATCGACCGGCTGGTAGTTTAAATGGGCGGGGCGAACCAGCTCCAGCAGTTCGCTGACGACCCGGTTCAGGCGGTCGGCCTCTTTGGCCATCACCAGCGCTAACTCCTGCGCCTCGCCGCCCGGCGGCGTACGCTCGGCAAAATACTTTGCCAGTCCTTTAATCGAAGAGAGCGGGTTGCGGATCTCATGCGCGACGCCAGCCGCCAGATGCCCAAGAGCCATCAGTTTTTCTTTGCGGGCCATCGCCTCCTGTAGCTGCTGACGTGAACGACGGTAGCGGCGGAACCAGAACTGAGCGAGGATCGTCGCGACGATGACCAGCGCCGCGGCCACCAGCATGATCATCATGTTACGCAAGCCGCGAGCCTGCGCCGCATCCAGCTCGCGGCTATCAAAGGCGATAAAAATCACCTGTGGAACATTAGGCTGAGCCAGCGCGCTGTTGCAGCGCTTCATCATTCCCATATGGTGACCACGAGCAGGGTTGAGCGGGCGGAACTGGCGATAAATCTCCAGCGCCGGTTGCGGCTCGGCAAGCCGACGCCAGCGCTCCTGTTCGCCCACCTGTGAGTTCGCGCATTTGCGCAGGACTGTACAGCGCGGTATCCACCTGTTGCGGGTCGCTGTGGGCGATAATCTTACCGTTTTCATCGGTCACCGCGAACCACAGCACTCCGGGCTGCCATGCCATCTCCTCCAGCAACGCCTGCAGCTGCGCGTGATGCATTCGCATCCCCATGCCGACACGCGTGCCGGACTCCAGGGCGCGGATCAGCACACTCCCCTTTTCTTCGATGTTTTGCCGGGCGGCGGCGGTCTCCCGACCATAATCGCGGACGATCATCGCGGAAAATAGAAGAACTAACAGGACGACCGTGCCGGTCAGTAACCAGCTCAGGGCGTCCCGGAAGCATGAAGTAATGCGCAGCATGGGCGGGTCCTTATCGTGTCCTTATTCGCTATCGAAGGATCCATCAGCAGGAATCATGCCATTTTTCCACACCGTGAAACCTGTCCTCAGACATATCGCCGGTGATTTAGCGAGTAAAAATGACTCGCAGGCCCCAGCCAGAACGGGTCATTTTTACTCGCCAGGATAATGTTCGCCGCGGGCAGGCCTATATTCACGCGCTTTTTCAGGCTGGCATGGAAGATGCAATACCGAGGGAAACCACACAGGAGATCACGCTATGAAACGGAAACCCACTTTATCCCTCGTCCTCGTGGCGCTTGCCGCTCTGACCTTTGGCAGTCACGCGGCCTGGGCCGGACATCACTGGGGCTACAATAACGGGATGGGCGCGCAGGGTTACAGCCAGCTCACCCAGGAACAGCAAGCGACCGTGCAGAAGCTACATGACAATTACTATGCGCAAACCAGCGCCCTGCGCCAGCAGTTACAGTCCAAACGCTACGAGTACAATGCGCTGCTTACTGCGCCAAAACCAGAAAGCGGAAAAATTGAGGCCGTGGCGAAGGAAATGGAAACATTAAGCCAGCAGCTGGATCAGCAGCGGGTAAAATTTGATATCGCCCTTGCGGAAGCAGGCGTTCCTCGCGGCGCGGGTATGGGTTACGGCGGCTGCCGCGGTAATGGCGGTGGTCATATGGGCATGAACCACTGGTAAAACTCAGAACGATTTTTCGTTCGGCTGCCAGGTACAGAAGTTTTCGTTCGCCACCAGCAGCAGTTGCGAGCCTTCCGGTGCTTCCAGCCACGCCACGCTCACTTCTACGGAGGAGTGATTCTGGCGGCGTTCAATATGCGCTAATGCCCGCTCATCAAGGTCAGGCTTCACGGTCTGGCCTTCACAGGTAGTCACGGTACGATCGGCATGCCAGCGCCCCTGGCGTAAAACTACCCGTCCCTGACGCAATGCATCGCTGGTTTCACGGATTTGCTGTGCGCGGTAGCGGTACAGCGCAACCTGGTCGCTGGAAAGCTGCTGCTTCTGCCCGTCGACTTCCCGCTGCATAAAGCTCAGCTCGCCCTGGGCGTCAAAGCGGGCGCGAATATGTTCCGGCGGTTTACCGTATACGTTGAGCTCAATAAGCGTTAGTTGGCCATCCTGCCAGCGGTACTCGCTGGTTGAGGTGTCGCCGCGGTGCCACGGACTAAAGGCGGCAAGCAGGTGCACTTCATCGCCGGCATCTTTGCGCCAGATACGCATCGCGCCCTGGTTATCGGCGTAGCCGCTGGCGGTGAAAGGAGGAAGAGAAGAATCGTGGCTGCAGGCAGTGAGCAATAGCGCACCTGCCAGCGTCAGCGTGCGACGCCAGTTAGACAAAAGGGGCTTAAAAGCCCCTTCGTTAAAACTGGACACTGCCACGCGGTCTTACTTGACTGCGTCTTTCAGCGCTTTGCCAGAAACAAATGCTGGCACGTTAGCTGCAGCGATTTTGATTTCTTTACCGGTCTGCGGGTTGCGGCCAGTACGCTCAGCGCGGTGGTTCACTTTGAAGGTACCGAAACCAACCAGTTGAACAGCATCACCTTCTTTCAGAGACTCGGTAATTGCAGCCAGGGTGGATTCCAGGGCAGCTTTTGCCTGTGCTTTAGACAGGTCAGCTTTGTCCGCAATTACATCAATCAGTTGAGTCTTGTTCATAAGTTATCCTTACAATGTGTTTATCGCTTGCTAAGCATCGAGTGCGACGGAAATGCCAGAAAAGCACTCTCCTGCATACACGCACCGATAGCCACTTTTTTTCGCCCCCCAAATGTAGACCAGACAGGGGGCGGAATGGAAGTCTTCAGACGCTACAATTCAGGCGGTAAATCACGTTTTGTGGTCTCATTGCTGAAAATTTATACCAATATTGCTCTCGCCGGCCTCTCGCAGGTCTGCACGCAGCCCTTTAATCAGTTCAATATCGCGTTCTTCGCAGTCGGCCAACAGGCGGAAAATCTCCCACTGAATGTCCCATTCTTGTTCAACCGCCGGGTTGGCTCTGAGCTCTTCATCGGTCATTTCGCGACCTTCCTGAGTCATTTCCAGCATCGCGACGGTAGTAATGGAAGTCTTACTGACCTCGATAGCATGTTCCAGCGTTTCACCGCTCAGGCGTGAGTGGATTAATTCGCTCAGCGCGACGCAGGCATCGATAGCCGGATAGACGCCGTACATGTCGTAGTCATCCGCGGACGGAATCGCCTCTTCCAGCTTTTCCAGCTGACTGTCGAAATTCACCTTCGCATCTTTTACCGTCAGCGTTTCCCAGATCAGGTCAAGGATACGACGATATAACTGGCCGTCGCCGAACTCGGTTTGCTTGCAGAACATGGCGTAGTTGGGGTACATACGCTCGCACAGGCAGGCCATAAAGGTGACGTGCTGCCAGCTCTCCAGTTTCTCCAGGCGCAGGTGAATCGGGTTTTGTAACATGATGAATTCTCGAAGTCAGAAATTAGGCGCAGTGTACCTGAATCAGCCGTGATTTGCTTGCCAACGCACAAAGGAAGGCCGACGGGACGCGACGGCATCGGCCCAGCGCGTCGGCTCGGGTAGACGATAGCCTTGCATACTACGTTCCACCCACATTAACGCGCTATCCATACCCACGCGGTGGCCGGTACTGATAAACAGCGGGTTGCAGCGTGCTTTGCTGCGCCAGACCCAGGCCAGCTGATCGCCTTTGTCGATTAATGGCGCCAGCGCGCCGGGCTCGGCGCCAAGCGGTTCAAACTTGCCGCATAAACGTTTTTTCGCTACGCCAATCGTTGGCACATCAACCATCAGGCCAAAATGGCTGGCGACGCCAAGCCGCCGGGGATGTGAAATACCGTGCCCGTCGACGAACAACAGATCGGGCTTTTGCGATAGCTGTTGCCACGCCACCAGCAGCGCGGGGGTCTCGCGAAAGGAGAGGAAGCCGGGGATGTACGGCATCGTGGTGGCGACGCGCGCCACCTGATATTCCACCAGCTCAAGCCCCGGATAAGTTAGCAGCACCATCGCAGCGCGGGTAATTTCCCCTTCCTGCTCAAACCCCACATCGGCGCCGCCGATCAGCACCGGCGGGTCGCGATCCAATCGGTCCGCACGTTCTACCGACGCGGCTAAAGATTGCTGTTGGGTCCGTAGCGCAGCTAAATCCATCATGCTTATCTCCTATTGGTGATATTGCGCGGAGAGACGATGCACCGCCTCAACAAAGACTCCTGCATGCTGTGGGTCGACGTCCTGATGGATGCCGTGGCCAAGGTTAAAGACATGGCCTTCGCCCTGGCCGAAGCCGGCGAGAATGTTCGCCACTTCGTCTTCAATGCGGGCGGCAGGGGCATAAAGCATCGATGGGTCCATATTGCCCTGCAGCGCCACTTTGTGGCCTACGCGACGGCGAGCATCGGCAATATCGGTGGTCCAGTCGAGACCCAGCGCATCGCAGCCGGTCTCCGCCATCGCTTCCAGCCATTGTCCGCCGCCTTTGGTGAACAGCGTTACCGGTACGCGACGGCCTTCGTTTTCCCGCAGCAGGCCATCGACGATTTTATGCATGTAGTAGAGCGAGAACTGCTGATAGTCGCGGCCGGTCAACACGCCGCCCCAGGTGTCGAAAATCATCACCGACTGCGCGCCCGCTTTGATCTGCGCGTTCAGATACAGGGTGACGCTTTTCGCCAGCTTATCCAGCAGCGCGTGCAGCGCCTGCGGTTCGGCGTACATCATCTTTTTGATGACGGTAAAGGCTTTGCTGCTGCCGCCTTCGACCATATAGGTCGCCAGCGTCCACGGACTGCCGGAAAAACCAATCAGCGGTACTTCGCCTTTCAGTTCACGGCGAATGGTGCGCACGGCGTTCATCACGTAGCCTAATTCTTGTTCCGGGTCCGGCACCGGCAGTTTGTCGACGTCGGCTTTGCATTTCACCGGTGAGGTGAAGCGCGGGCCTTCGCCAGCTTCAAAGTACAGCCCCAGCCCCATCGCATCCGGAATCGTCAGGATGTCCGAAAAGAGGATCGCCGCATCCAGCGGGTAACGGCGCAGCGGCTGTAGCGTTACTTCGCAGGCCAGCTCGGCATTTTTACACAGCGACATGAAATCGCCCGCTTGCGCGCGGGTGGCTTTGTATTCCGGGAGATAGCGGCCCGCCTGGCGCATCATCCACACCGGGGTGACATCAACCGGCTGGCGCAGCAGCGCGCGCAGGTAACGATCGTTTTTCAGTTCGGTCATTTTTACATTCCTTTAGCGTTGATGCGCCCAGTGTAACATGTCACTCGTACTCTGCCCGACACATCGCCACCGTATCTTCGATCAGGCGTCGCGCCACCGTGCCCGGCGGCGGCAGTAGCGGCAAATCGTCATAGCGATACCACTCTGCGCTCAGCAGCTCTTTCTTATCCACGACAATATCGCCGCTATCGTATTCAGCCATAAAGGCGGTCATCAATGATTGCGGGAAGGGCCACGGTTGGGAGGTCACATAGCGCAGGTTTTTCACCTTAATGCCGCTCTCTTCCATCACTTCGCGGGCGACCGCCTGCTCAAGGGTTTCACCCACTTCGACAAACCCGGCCAACACCGTATGGACACCATTACGATGGCGGGTATGCTGCGCCAGAAGAATTGAATCGTCGCGACGAATGGCGACGATAATGCAGGGGGCAATTTGCGGATAATAGCGCTCGCGGCAGTGGCCGCACAGCATCGCCCACTCGGTTTTACTGACATGCATCGGGTGGCCGCAGTAGCCGCAGAATTTATGCGATCGATAAAACTCGGCCAACTGGATCCCGCGCCCTGCTAACTGGAAAAGCCCAGGATCCTGATCCAATACCTGGCGCAGCGATCCCATATCACGGCGACGATCCTGACGCACCAGCCACACCGCTTCGCCTTGCCACTCGCCGAGATGTAGCGCGCGTTCACCGACAAGATCAAAATTTACCGCTTCGCCATGTGGTAATTCCCCTGCGGGAAGCCATAATTTTTGTTCGTGACTGACGATCCACCAGCCGCGATCTAATTTTTCAATAATACGATCCATATCTATTGCGCTACCTTCGTTTTACTGGCACTTTTAACATTATATTTACATTTGCTGAGCAACGTTATTTTTAATCTTGCGGAGTCAATCATGTTAAACCAGCTGGAAAACCTGACGGAACGTGTTGGAGGCAATAACAAACTGGTCGATCGCTGGCTGCTTGTGCGTAAGCATTTGCTCGTGGCTTACTACAACCTGGTTGGCCTGAAACCCGGCAAAGAGTCCTTTATGCGGCTTAATGAAAAGGCGCTGGATGACTTTTGCCAAAGCCTGGTGGATTACCTCTCATCCGGTCATTTTAATATTTATGAACGTATTATCGGAGAAATGGAAGGGAGTACCCCTCTTTTAGCCGCCACCAAAATCTACCCGCAGCTGGAAGCCAATACCCAGCAGATGATGGACTACTACGATACCTGCCTCGAAAACGCCATCGATCATGATAACTATCTCGAATTTCAGCAGGCGCTGTCAGATATCGGCGAATCGCTGGAGGCGCGCTTCGCGCTTGAGGACAAGCTGCTGGCGCTGGTCGTCGCTCACGATCAGAAAGACAACGTTGGCGACAATATCGCGCCGACCGCTTGAGTTGTGAACCGTTAACGAGTAATTTACATACATTATCCCTCTGCGGAGGGATTTCATCTTGTCGGAGTGCCTATTTTCCACGCGAAAGTTGAAGTGGAAAAGGCTGAGACCGTTTATTCGGGATCCGCGGAACCTGATCAGGCTAATACCTGCGAAGGGAACAAGAGTAAACTGCTGGTCGCACCTGCCCGTTCCGGGCTGGTCGCATCTGTTACTCCATCCGTCGTCTGACAAGCCATCTCCTTTTTTTGTAACTGGAATGCGCTATGTCTACTACCAAACTGACCCGCCGGGAACAACGCGAACACGCGCAGCGATTCATTGATACGCTGGAAGGTACCGCTTTTCCCAATTCGCGCCGCATTTACATTCAAGGCTCACAGGCTGATATCCGCGTCCCGATGCGTGAAATCCAGCTCAGCCCGACGCTCATCGGCGGTGATAACGATAACCCCCAATACGAAGCCAACGAACCGATACCGGTGTATGACACCTCCGGACCTTATGGCGACCCGGAGATCAACATCGATGTCCGCCAGGGGCTGGCAAAGCTGCGCCAGCCGTGGATCGACGCGCGTAACGACTGCGCGCCGCTCAACGAACGCAGCTCGGCTTACACTAAAGCGCGGCTGGCCGACGATGGCCTTGATGAACTGCGCTTCGGCGGCCTGCTGACGCCTAAACGCGCCGTCGCTGGCAAATGCGTGACGCAACTACACTATGCCCGCCAGGGGATCGTCACCCCGGAGATGGAATTCATCGCCATTCGCGAAAACATGGGTCGCGAGCGTATCCGCAGCGAGGTGCTGCGCCAGCAGCATGCCGGAGAAAGCTTTGGCGCCCGCCTGCCGGACAACATTACCGCCGAGTTCGTCCGCGATGAAGTCGCTGCCGGGCGAGCCATCATCCCGGCCAATATCAACCACCCGGAATCCGAGCCGATGATTATCGGCCGCAACTTCCTGGTGAAAGTGAATGCCAATATCGGCAACTCGGCGGTGACCTCTTCCATCGAAGAAGAGGTCGAGAAGCTGGTCTGGTCAACCCGCTGGGGCGCCGACACGGTAATGGACCTCTCCACCGGCCGCTATATCCACGAGACCCGCGAATGGATCCTGCGCAACAGCCCGGTGCCGATTGGTACCGTCCCGATTTACCAGGCGCTGGAGAAGGTCAACGGCATTGCTGAGAGCCTGACCTGGGAAGCCTTCCGCGATACCCTGCTGGAACAGGCCGAACAGGGCGTCGACTACTTCACGATTCATGCCGGGGTGCTGCTGCGTTACGTGCCGATGACCGCGAAGCGGCTGACCGGGATCGTCTCGCGCGGCGGTTCCATCATGGCCAAGTGGTGCCTGTCGCATCATCAGGAAAACTTCCTCTACCAGCACTTCCGCGAAATCTGTGAAATCTGCGCCGCCTATGACGTGTCGCTGTCGCTGGGCGATGGCCTGCGCCCCGGCTCGATTCAGGATGCCAACGACGAGGCGCAGTTCGCCGAGCTGCATACGCTGGGCGAGCTGACTAAAATCGCCTGGGAGTATGACGTTCAGGTGATGATTGAAGGCCCCGGCCACGTGCCGATGCAGATGATTCGCCGCAATATGACCGAAGAGCTGGAGCACTGCCACGAAGCGCCGTTCTACACGCTGGGGCCGCTCACCACCGACATCGCGCCGGGCTATGATCATTTCACTTCCGGTATCGGCGCGGCAATGATTGGCTGGTTTGGCTGCGCCATGCTGTGTTACGTCACGCCAAAAGAACATCTCGGCTTGCCCAACAAAGAGGATGTAAAACAGGGGCTGATTACCTACAAAATCGCCGCCCACGCCGCCAACCTCGCTAAAGGCCACCCCGGGGCGCAGATCCGCGACAACGCAATGTCAAAAGCGCGTTTCGAATTCCGCTGGGAAGACCAGTTCAACCTCGCGCTCGATCCCTTTACCGCGCGGGCCTATCACGATGAAACCTTACCGCAGGAATCCGGCAAGGTCGCCCACTTCTGCTCCATGTGCGGGCCGAAATTCTGTTCGATGAAGATCACGCAGGAGGTCCGCGACTACGCCGCGAAGCAAAATATCGAAGCCGGCATGGCCGATATGTCGAATAACTTCCGCGCCCGCGGCGGTGAAATCTACCTGAAAAAGGAAAATGCCTGATGTACCAGCCTGACTTTCCGCCCGTACCGTTTCGTCTCGGGCTTTATCCGGTTGTCGATAGCGTGGCGTGGATTGAGCGCCTGCTGGAAGCCGGCGTACGCACTATTCAATTGCGGATCAAGGACCAGCGCGACAGCGACGTAGAGGATGATGTTATCGCCGCCATCGCGCTTGGCCGCCGCTATCGCGCGCGTCTGTTTATCAATGATTACTGGCAACTGGCGATTAAGCACCAGGCGTATGGCGTACATCTGGGTCAAGAGGACCTGGAAACCACCGACCTGAGCGCCATCCGTAAAGCCGGACTGCGCCTTGGCGTCTCCACTCACGACGACATGGAAATTGACGTCGCGCTGGCGGCGCGCCCTTCCTACATCGCACTGGGCCATGTCTTCCCGACACAAACCAAACAGATGCCTTCGGCGCCGCAGGGCCTCGAACAGCTTGCCGGGCATATTCAGCGGCTGGCCGATTATCCGACGGTAGCGATAGGCGGCATCAGTCTGGAAAAAGCACCGGGCGTACTGGCGACCGGCGTTGGCAGCATCGCGGTCGTCAGCGCCATTACCCAGGCAGCAGACTGGCGGGATGCCACTGCACAACTGTTAGCGCTGGCGGGAGCAGGCGATGAATGATCACGATTTCATGCGCTATAGCCGCCAGTTGCTGCTGGAAGATATCGCCATTGAGGGACAGCAGAAACTGTTAGCCAGCCGGGCGCTGATTATTGGCCTGGGCGGCTTAGGTTCGCCGGCGGCGCTATATCTGGCGGGGGCCGGCGTCGGGACGCTGACGCTGGCCGATGACGACGCGGTGCATCTCAGCAACCTGCAGCGGCAAATTCTGTTCACCAGCGACGATATCGACCAGCCAAAAGCCGCGGCGGCAAAGACGCGGCTCAACCAACTCAATCCGCAAATCCGCCTCGTGGCGCTACAGCAGCGTTTAAGCGGCGAGGCGCTGCGCGCTGAAGTGGCGAAAGCCGACGTGGTGCTGGACTGTACCGATAACATGATCGCCCGCCAGGCGATTAACGCCGCCTGCGTCGCCCTTGAGACGCCGCTGGTGACCGCCAGCGCCGTCGGCTTCGGCGGCCAGTTGATGGTGCTGACGCCGCCCTGGGCGCAGGGCTGCTATCGCTGCCTGTGGCCGGACACCGCCGAACCGCAACGTAACTGCCGCACCGCGGGGATCGTCGGTCCGGTCGTCGGCATGATGGGGACGCTGCAGGCGCTGGAGGCCATAAAGCTCCTTAGCGGCATGGCGACGCCGCGCAACACGCTACGGCTGTTTGACGCCCGCACCAGCAACTGGCGCAACCTCGCGCTGCAAAAGGCCCAGGGCTGCCCGGTATGCGGAGGCCATGATGCAAGTCTGGTTTAACGACGAACCGCTGGAGTGCGCTGACAACCTCAGCGTAAGCGCCCTGCTTAGCCAACTGGAGCAGCTCCAGCCCGGCGTTGCGCTGGCGCTCAATCAACACATCCTGCCACGCGAACGGTGGGAAGATCATCTCTTGCAGGAAGGCGATCGGGTCCTGCTTTTTCAGGTTATCGCCGGAGGCTGACATGTTACGTATTGCTGATAAGACATTTGAATCCCACCTTTTTACCGGAACCGGCAAATTCGCTGCCCCGGAGGTGATGGTCGAGGCGATTCGCGCCTCGGGAAGCCAGCTGGTGACGCTGGCGATGAAGCGCGTCGATTTACGCCAGAACAATGACGCGATTCTCGCGCCGCTGCTGGCGGCGGGCGTTAACCTGCTGCCGAATACCTCAGGCGCCAAGACGGCGGAAGAAGCGGTATTTGCCGCTCGCCTGGCGCGGGAAGCCTTAGGCACCCACTGGTTGAAACTGGAGATCCATCCGGACGCCCGCTGGCTGCTGCCTGACCCCATTGAAACCCTGAAGGCGGCGGAATTGCTGGTGCGCGAAGGGTTTGTCGTCCTGCCCTATTGCGGCGCCGACCCGGTCCTGTGCAAACGGCTGGAAGAAGCTGGCTGCGCGGCGGTGATGCCGTTGGGCGCACCGATAGGCTCCAACCAGGGGCTGGAAACCAGGGCTATGCTGGAGATTATTATCGAACAGGCGACGGTACCGGTGGTGGTTGATGCCGGGATCGGCGTACCGAGCCACGCGGCGCAGGCGCTGGAGATGGGCGCTGATGCGGTGCTGGTCAATACCGCCATTGCCGTCGCCGACGATCCTGTCGCCATGGCTCGCGCCTTCCGCATGGCGGTCGATGCCGGATTACTGGCGCGTCAGGCCGGACCGGGCGCACGCAGTACTCAGGCGCAGGCCACCAGCCCGCTGACCGGCTTTCTGGAGGCGCTGGCATGAAAACTTTTAGCGATCGCTGGCGGCAGCTGGAGTGGGATGACATCCGCCTGCGCATCAACAGCAAAACCGCCGCCGACGTCGAACGAGCGCTGGCGGCAAAGCAGCTCACCCGCGATGACATGATGGCTCTGCTCTCTCCTGCCGCGGCCGATTACCTTGAACCGCTGGCCCAGCGCGCACAGCGCCTCACCCGGCAGCGCTTCGGCAACACCGTCAGCTTTTACGTACCGTTGTATTTGTCCAACCTGTGCGCCAACGACTGTACCTACTGCGGCTTCTCAATGAGTAATCGCATTAAGCGCAAGACGCTGGATGAAGCAGAGATTGCCCGCGAATGCGCCGCAATCCGCGATTTAGGCTTTGAGCATTTGTTACTGGTCACCGGCGAACATCAGAGTAAGGTCGGAATGGATTATTTCCGCCAGCATCTGCCATCCATCCGCCGCCAGTTTGCCTCGCTGCATATGGAAGTGCAGCCGCTGGCGACCGAAGAGTATGCCGAACTAAAAACGCTGGGGCTTGATGGGGTAATGGTCTACCAGGAGACCTACCATGAAGGCATGTATGCCCAGCACCACTTGAAAGGTAAAAAGCAGGATTTCTTCTGGCGCCTTGATACGCCGGATCGTCTGGGCGAAGCGGGGATCGACAAGATCGGCCTCGGCGCGCTCATTGGTCTTTCCGACAGCTGGCGGGTGGACTGCTTTATGGTCGCCGAACATCTGCTGTGGCTACAGCAGCACTACTGGCGCAGCCGTTACTCTATCTCCTTCCCGCGTTTACGCCCTTGTGCCGGAGGGATTGCGCCAGCCTCGCTGATGGACGAACGTCAGCTGGTGCAGACCATTTGCGCCTTCCGCCTGCTGGCGCCGGAGGTTGAGCTGTCGCTCTCGACCCGTGAATCACCGTGGTTCCGCGACCGGGTGATCCCGCTGGCGATTAACAACGTCAGCGCGTTCTCCAAAACCCAGCCCGGCGGCTACGCCGACGATCATCCGGAACTTGAGCAATTTGCGCCACACGACGATCGCCGCCCTGAAGAGGTCGCCAGCGCGCTGGCCGCCCGTGGCCTGCAGCCGGTATGGAAAGACTGGGATAGCTGGCTGGGACGCGCCTCGCAATCATCATGAAGCATGCTGCAAGCAGCTGATTATTTTGCGTGCCTACACGAGAGATGAAAAACGGAGGCTCGCCGAACTGCCGCCGGTTTTCTATTCTGCCCTGGTCAGCAGCGGACGCTGACCAGGGCGAGCTTTTCTTTCCTCTCTTCGCCCTGCCTCTACCGTCCGCACTGCCGCAAACATATTGCTATTAAATATTAATCACGATGATGAGCGCACTCAGCGTTATAATTTAGCGATAGTTACCTGATTCGCTAAGCAGGCATGCTGGCTTAACCTGCGTCTAAACCCACGGTTTATAAATCCCGGACGATTAACAACTTATGGCACGCCACAACAGAAAGCTCTCTTTTACTACGCCAATCGTAGTGGGGTTTGCGGGGATTTTGCTCAGTTTTTTACTGATCGCAATCTTTGTTACCGCGACGCAGAAGAAAAACTTTCTTGAAGATTATCACCATATTAACCGCAACTTTACCCATAACCTTGCGGTGAACTACACCGAATCGCTGCTGCGCGAAAATGACTACATTCTGGCGCGCGCGACGAAATACTTTGCCCGCGACGATGCGCTCAATAGCGCCGTAAATCTCAATCCGCAAAAGGGTCTGGACGATTTGATGCGTCTGCAGGAGCTGATGCCGACGGTCTCCTCCATTTCGCTTGCCGATACTCTTGGTCATTATCTGCGCGCCCCCGAAGTGATGGAAGGCGATGAGAGCCGCACGTTTGATCCAAAAACGCGCCCCTGGTTTATTCGCCAGGCGGAAGCCAGTACCTTCAGCCTCTATACCACTCCTTACCTTGACTACTTCACCCACCACCCTACCGTTACCGTCTACCGGCCTGTCATTTCACCGCAGGGAAGGCTCAAAGGTAGTCTGGCATTTCATATGGATCTGACCTCAATGGGCTACGCGTTACGGCAGATTGTCTCGCCGGTACAGGGCGAGTTTTTTGTCGTGCAACGCGACGGCAAAGTGGTGATCCATCCCGATACCGGCGCGCTATTTAAAACCTACGTTAGCGCGGAACTGATGGACAAAATGACCAGCGCGGAAGGCCAACTTTATGATGAGGAACATAAGGCCTGGTACTACTACTATTCCTTTACCAACCCTGACTGGTTCGTTATTTTCCGCGTCACCGATGCCACCCTTGATGACCTGACGCGCTATGAAACCGATATTGTCGCCTGGGGGTTCGCCCTCGCCGCCATTGTCATCGTCCTGTTCGGGCTGTATCTGCGCCACGCTTCGCGTACCGTACTGATGAACATCATTAACGCCATTAAGACCGGCGACGTCAAACGCGCGCCGCGGCTGGAAGCCATGCTCAGCAAAGCGATCGAGAGCAATAAACAGCGTGAGCTCACCTATGTCCGCCAGGCCACCATCGATGCGCTAACCGGCTGCAAAAACCGCCGCGCCTTCGACAGCGATATCGCCGCCCTGATGAACGATCACCAGCCTTTCGCCCTCGCGTTGGTCGATATCGACAACTTTAAATCAATTAATGATACCTGGGGCCACCTCAATGGCGACATCGTGCTGCGCAACGTCGCACGTGAAGGGATACAGATCCTGCAGCCGCAGGAGATCTCGCTTTACCGCTACGGCGGCGAAGAGTTTGCCGTTATCTTCCCTGCCGAACATATCGACAACGCGCTCACCATTCTGGAGAGCTGGCGCCTTAACGTTGCCAGCCGAACCTGGCGCGAAGAAGGATTAACCGTCACCTTTAGCGCCGGCCTCGGGGAATGGAATATGGAGCCGCTGGAAAAACTGGTCGTTAGCGTGGATGAAGCGTTGTATAAGGCCAAACAGCAGGGCAAGAATCGAATCGTGCGCGCCTGAGCACAACTCCCTGATAGCCCGCTTTTGCGGGCTTTTTTATCTCGGCCGCTGCAAAATTGAAACCGGTTTCATTTTTTGTGATGTTTTACACACAATCATGGTGAAGCGGTTGTGCCGCGCCGCCGCCCGCGATAAAGATGATGCATCAAGGAACATACATAAGGGCGATGAAACTATGAAGAATATCGTTTTATGCTGTGCCGCAGGAATGTCCACCAGCATGCTGGTGCAACGCATGAAAGAGGCCGCGCAAAAGAAAGGCATCGAAGTCTCGATCAAAGCTGTACCGGTAGCGGAGTTCAAAGATAACCTGGCCGAGGCGGATATTATCCTGCTCGGCCCACAGGTGAAGTACGAGCAGGCGAAACTACAGGCGCTAGCCGACCCGGTCGGTAAAAAGGTCGCCGTTATCGATATGATGGATTACGGCATGATGAAAGGCGATGCCGTTCTGGATAAAGCCCTGAAGCTGATGGAGTAAGGCATGGAAGATTTAGAGACGATTATCATGGAGCTGCTGGTCAACGCCGGCTCCGCACGCAGTTCTGCCCTCACCGCCCTGCAGCAGGCGCGTAAAGGCGATTTCGCCGCCGCCGAACAGGCTATGGCCGACTCCCACGAATTCGTGAAGCATGCGCATAAAATCCAGACCCAGCTTATCGGTCTGGACGAAGGCAGCGGCAAGCTGCCGGTGAACCTGATTACCGTGCACTCCCAGGATCATCTAATGAACGCGATGGTGATTCAGGATTTAGCAACCGATATGATCGAACTGTATCGCCGCCTGCCGCCCGCACAATAATCCCGCTGATTTATCAGGCGCCGCCAGCGGCGCCTGTCTCAATTACAGAAAACCGTACATCGCCGCGAACACCCAGCCAAAGACGCAAGAAACGCTCACGCCAATTAATCCCGGCAGGATAAAGCTATGGTTTATGACGAAGCGGCCAATATGGGTCGTGCCTGAACGGTCAAACTGAATCGCCGCCAGATCGCTTGGGTAGGTCGGCAGGATGTAATAGCCGTAGCAGGCGGGCGCGGAAGCGACGATATAGGCCGGGTCAACGCCGATCGCCAGCGCCACCGGGACAATCGCCGCCAGCGCCGCCGCCTGAGAGTTGACGAACTTAGATACCAATAACAGCACGATAGCGTAGGCCCACGGGTACTCCTTCACCATCTCTCCGAGCACGCCTTTAATCTCGGTCATGTGCGCGCCAAACATGGTTTCCGCCATCCATGCAATACCGTACACCGCGACGATAGCGATCATCCCCGAGCGGAAAACCTCATTTTTAGAAATCGACGCCGGGTTAGTTTTGGTAATGATGATGATAAGCGCCCCGGAGAGCAGCATGAACATCTGGATCACCAGTACCATTGAGAGAGGCTTACCATCGAACGCCGGGCGCAGTTCGGAAAACGCGCCAAGCAGCGCCACTACGGCGATTGAGGCAAGGAAGATCCACATCGCGATCCAGTTGCTGGTCGGCAGCTTTTTATCCAATAGCGTGGCCGTATCGCCATAAACATAATGACGGTTTTCCGGTACTGCAATAAACGCCTGGAAGGTCTCGTCTTTATCAAGGTCCTTACCGCGGAACCAGCTGAAGATGCCAAGCGCCAAAATCCCCAGTAGCGTTGACGGAATGGTTATCGCCAGTAGATCGAGAAACTCAAGGTGCTTACCGTTAAAGGTAAAATTCCCGAGCATCGCCACCAGCGAGACCACCGCCACCGAAACCGGACTGGCAATGATCCCCATCTGAGCGCCAATCGAGCTCGCCGCCATCGGCCGCTCCGGGCGAATATTATTTTTGATAGCTACGTCGTAAATAATTGGCAGGATCGTATACACCACGTGGCCGGTACCGCACAGGATCGTCAGCGTACAGGTGACGAATGGCGCAACGATAGAAACGTATTTGGGGTTGCGCCGCAGGAGCTTCTCGGCAATCTGCAGCATCACGTCTAAACCGCCGGATGCCTGTAGCGTCGCCGAGGCGGCCACCACCGCGATAATCACCAGCATGACATCAACCGGTGGTTTTCCTGGTTTAAGATGAAAGACAAAAACTAAGATAACTAAGCCAATGCCGCCTAAAAGGCCGAGCGCAATGCCACCCTTTTTCGCGCCGTAGAACAGACAAATTAAGATAATGATGAGCTGTATAGCAAATTCCATGCATCCCCCAGAAGCTATCCATTAATAACGACAATACTCTCCGCCTTATTTTTATTTTGCTCACCACCTCCATTGCCTTTTAACAGGCGCAGTGACCCCCTCAGTTGCGGTAAACCGAAAAGGATGGGGAAAAGTAATCACATGATTCTTTGAGTGTTTTGACTATATAGCGTTTGCGGCGCCTATTTTTTGATACATGTAGAATTTTTATCCATCGATTAGTGATGGCATAAAGAAATAGCAAATAGATAATTATCAGACATGTTTAATTTGCTAATTAATTGCGGCAATTACATTAAATAAATGTAATTTATTTTAGGTGAGATAAATCGACAGGTAATAAAAAAGCCAGTCAGGAAACCTGACTGGCTTTTAAGCGCTTAGCGAATCAACGATTAATCGTTGTCAGAACCGCCCAGGCCTGCGTTCAGCAGTTCTGCCAGGTTGGCAGATGCTTCTTCTACGCTCACCTGCGGCGCAGCCGGCTGTTCGCCCGCTGCGCGACGGCGCATACGATCCTGGTGGTACGCATAACCGGTACCTGCCGGGATCAGACGACCCACGATGACGTTCTCTTTCAGACCGCGCAGTTCGTCGCGTTTGCCCGCAACGGCTGCTTCGGTCAGCACGCGAGTGGTCTCCTGGAACGATGCCGCGGAGATGAAGGACTCGGTTGCCAGAGACGCTTTGGTGATACCCAGCAAGTCGCGGGAATAGGTTGCCGCAACTTTGCCATTCGCTTCAAGCTCGCGGTTAGCGATCTTAACGCGGGAGTATTCAACCTGCTCACCTTCGAGGAAGTCGGAGCTACCAGCACTTTCGATGGTCGCTTTACGCAGCATCTGACGAACGATAACTTCAATGTGCTTATCGTTAATCTTAACGCCTTGCAGACGATAAACGTCCTGCACTTCGTTGGTGATGTAACGCGTTACCGCGTGTACGCCACGAAGACGCAGAATGTCGTGCGGCGCTTCCGGACCGTCGGAAACCACGTCACCACGTTCTACACGTTCACCTTCGAACACGTTCAGCTGACGCCATTTCGGAATCATCTCTTCGTACGGTTCGCTACCGTCTACCGGGGTGATAACCAGACGACGTTTCCCTTTGGTTTCTTTACCGAAGGAAATGATGCCGCTGATTTCAGCCAGGATTGCCGGCTCTTTCGGACGACGTGCTTCGAACAGGTCCGCAACGCGCGGCAGACCACCGGTGATATCCTTGGTACCGCCAGATTCCTGCGGAACACGCGCCAGGGTGTCACCAGAGCTGATCTGTACGCCATCTTCCAGCTGAACAATCGCTTTACCCGGCAGGAAGTACTGAGCAGGCATATCGGTGCCTGGGATCAGAACGTCGTTGCCCTGAGCATCAACAATTTTCAGCGCCGGACGCAGATCTTTACCACCGGAGGTACGTTCCGCGGAATCCAGAACCACCAGCGAAGACAGACCGGTCAGCTCGTCGGTCTGACGAGTAATGGTCTGGCCGTCGATCATGTCAGTGAAGCGGACGAAACCACTCACTTCGGTGATAACCGGCATGGTATGCGGATCCCAGTTTGCAACGGTTTCACCGCCAGCAACCTGTTCGCCGTCGCCTTTAGCCATAACGGAGCCGTAAGGCACTTTATAGCTTTCTTTGGTACGACCGAATTCGTCGATCAGCTTCAGTTCGGTGTTACGCGAGGTGATAACCAGTTTACCGCTGGAGTTCACAACCGACTTCGCATTGCTCAGACGGATGCTACCTTTGTTTTTCACCTGGATGCTGGATTCAGCAGCCGCACGAGATGCCGCACCACCGATGTGGAACGTACGCATCGTCAGCTGTGTACCCGGCTCACCGATGGACTGTGCCGCGATAACGCCGATAGCCTCACCTTTGTTGATGAGGTGACCACGCGCCAGGTCACGACCGTAGCAGTGCGCACATACACCAAAGTCGGTGTCACAGGATACAACGGAACGAACTTTGACGGAGTCAACGGAGTTCTCTTCCAGCAGGTCACACCAGTGCTCGTGCAGCAGCGTGTTGCGTGGAACCAGAATGTCCGCGGTACCCGGCTTCAGAACGTCTTCAGCAGTCACACGACCCAATACGCGATCGCGCAGCGGCTCTTTAACGTCGCCACCTTCGATAACCGGCGTCATGGTGATGCCTTCCAGGGTGCCACAGTCGTCTTCAGTGACAACCAGGTCCTGCGCAACGTCAACCAGACGACGAGTCAGGTAACCGGAGTTCGCAGTCTTCAGTGCGGTATCCGCCAGACCTTTACGAGCACCGTGGGTGGAGATGAAGTACTGGAGTACGTTCAGACCTTCACGGAAGTTCGCGGTGATCGGCGTTTCGATGATGGAGCCATCCGGCTTCGCCATCAGACCACGCATACCAGCCAGCTGACGAATCTGTGCCGCAGAACCACGCGCACCGGAGTCGGCCATCATGTAGATGCTGTTGAAGGAAACCTGCTGCTCTTCCTGACCGTCACGGTTAATCACGGTTTCGGTTTGCAGGTTATCCATCATCGCTTTGGATACACGATCGTTCGCCGCAGCCCAGATATCGATAACTTTGTTGTAGCGTTCGCCCGCAGTAACCAGACCAGACTGGAACTGTTCCTGAATCTCAGCAACTTCCGCTTCCGCTTCGCTGATGATTTCGTATTTTTTCTCCGGGATGACCATGTCATCGATACCAACGGACGCACCTGAACGCGCTGCATAAGCAAAGCCGGTGTACATCGTCTGGTCCGCAAAAATAACGGTCGGTTTCAGACCCAGAATACGGTAACAGGTGTTCAGCATCTTAGAGATCGCTTTCTTACCGAGCGCCTGGTTCACGATAGAGAACGGCAGACCTTTCGGCACGATCATCCACAGAATGGCACGGCCGATGGTCGTGTCTTTCAGGCTGGTCTTCGCGACGAATTCACCATTGTCGTCTTTTTCGTATTCGGTGATACGCACTTTAACGCGCGCATGCAGAGAGGCCAGACCGGCGCGATAAATACGCTCCGCTTCTTTCGGGCCAGTCAGCACCATGCCTTCGCCTTTGGCGTTAACACAGTCACGGGTCATGTAGTACAGACCCAGTACAACGTCCTGAGACGGAACGATGATTGGTTCGCCGTTCGCCGGGGACAGGATGTTGTTGGTAGACATCATCAGCGCACGCGCTTCCAGCTGGGCTTCCAGCGTCAGCGGTACGTGAACAGCCATCTGGTCACCATCGAAGTCGGCGTTATATGCCGCACAAACCAGCGGGTGCAGCTGAATGGCTTTACCTTCGATCAGAACCGGTTCGAACGCCTGGATACCCAAACGGTGCAGTGTTGGCGCACGGTTCAGCAGTACCGGGTGTTCGCGGATAACTTCGTCCAGGATATCCCAAACGACAGCTTCTTCGCGCTCAACCATTTTCTTAGCGGCTTTGATGGTGGTGGCCAGGCCACGCAGTTCCAGCTTGCCGTAGATGAACGGTTTGAACAGCTCCAGCGCCATTTTCTTCGGCAGACCGCACTGATGCAGACGCAGGTATGGACCTACGGTGATTACAGAACGACCGGAGTAGTCAACACGCTTACCGAGCAGGTTCTGACGGAAACGACCCTGTTTACCTTTGATCATATCGGCCAAAGATTTCAGAGGACGTTTGTTAGAACCGGTGATCGCACGACCGCGACGACCGTTATCCAGCAGGGCGTCAACCGCTTCCTGCAGCATACGTTTTTCGTTGCGTACGATGATATCCGGCGCAGCCAGATCCAGCAGACGTTTCAGACGGTTGTTACGGTTAATGACGCGACGATACAGATCGTTCAGGTCAGAAGTCGCAAAACGACCGCCATCCAGCGGAACCAGCGGACGCAGATCTGGCGGCAGAACCGGCAGAACGGTCAGGATCATCCACTCCGGCTTGTTGCCAGACTGAACGAAGGCTTCCAGCAGCTTAATGCGCTTGGTCAGCTTTTTACGCTTGGTTTCGGAGTTGGTTTCGTTCAGCTCTTCACGCAGCTGCTCGCACTCTTGCTCCAGGTCCATGCTTTTCAGCAGGGCCTGAATAGCTTCGGCGCCCATCTTCGCGTCGAATTCGTCACCGAACTCTTCCAGCGCGTCCAGGTACTGCTCTTCAGTCAGAATCTGGTTGCGTTCGAGGTTGGTCATGCCACCTTCGATAACAACATAAGATTCAAAGTACAGTACGCGTTCGATATCACGCAGCGGCATATCCAGCAGCAGGCCGATACGGGACGGCAGAGACTTCAGGAACCAGATGTGGGCAGTCGGAGACGCCAGCTCGATGTGGCCCATGCGCTCACGACGCACTTTGGTCTGGGTCACTTCAACGCCGCACTTCTCACAGATAACACCACGGTGTTTCAGGCGCTTGTACTTACCGCACAGGCACTCATAGTCTTTTACTGGCCCGAAAATACGAGCGCAGAACAGACCGTCACGTTCTGGCTTGAACGTACGGTAGTTAATGGTTTCCGGCTTTTTAACTTCACCGAAAGACCATGAACGGATCATGTCTGGCGATGCCAGAGCAATTTTGATCGCATCAAACTCTTCGGTTTTAGTTTGCGCTTTCAGAAACTTTAATAAGTCTTTCACGGATTTGCTCCCGTCGGAGTTAGCACAATCTGGCGCCGGGTTTTACCCCGGCACCAGTGACCTGTTTGAGCGAGAGTTACTCGTCTTCCAGTTCGATGTTGATGCCCAGCGAGCGGATTTCTTTCAACAGTACGTTGAAGGATTCCGGCATGCCCGGTTCCATCTGGTGGTTGCCGTCCACGATGTTTTTATACATCTTGGTACGACCGTTCACGTCATCAGACTTAACGGTGAGCATTTCCTGCAGGGTGTAGGCCGCGCCGTATGCTTCCAGCGCCCACACTTCCATCTCACCGAAGCGCTGACCACCGAACTGCGCCTTACCACCCAGCGGCTGCTGAGTAACCAGGCTGTAAGAACCGGTGGAACGAGCGTGCATTTTGTCGTCGACCAGGTGGTTCAGTTTCAGCATGTACATGTAACCTACGGTTACCGGACGTTCGAACTGTTCACCAGTGCGGCCGTCAAACAGAGTGATCTGACCGGAAGTCGGCAGGTCGCCCAGCTGCAGCAGCTCTTTGATTTCAGCTTCTTTCGCACCGTCGAATACCGGCGTTGCGATCGGCATGCCTTTACGCAGGTTTTCAGCCAGACGCAGAACTTCTTCATCGCTGAAGGTATTCAGGTCAACTTTCTGGCGAACGTCAGCGCCCAGATCGTAAGCACGCTGGATGAATTCGCGCAGTTTCGCGACTTCTTGCTGCTGTTTCAGCATGGCGTTGATCTTATCGCCGATGCCTTTCGCAGCCATACCCAGGTGAGTTTCCAGGATCTGACCGATGTTCATACGAGACGGTACGCCCAGCGGGTTCAGTACGATATCTACCGGCGTACCGTTAGCATCGTGCGGCATATCTTCGATCGGGTTGATCTTAGAGATAACACCCTTGTTACCGTGACGACCTGCCATCTTATCACCAGGCTGGATACGGCGTTTAACGGCCAGGTATACCTTAACAATCTTCAGCACGCCCGGTGCCAGATCGTCGCCTTGGGTGATTTTACGGCGTTTCGCTTCGAGTTTTTTCTCGAACTCGTGTTTCAGTTCGTCATACTGCTCAGCCAGTTGCTCCAGCTGATTTTGTTTCTCTTCGTCGGTCAGGCCCAGTTCCAGCCAGCGATCGCGAGGCAGTTTGTCGAGCTTGTCAGCTTCAACGCCACCGGCAACCAGCACAGCGTAAATACGGCTGAACAGACCAGCTTCGAGGATCTGCAGTTCTTCAGACAGGTCTTTTTTAGCCTGCTTCAGCTGCATCTCTTCGATTTCAAGCGCACGCTTGTCTTTTTCTACGCCGTCACGGGTAAAGACCTGAACGTCGATAACGGTACCAGAGACACCGTTCGGTACGCGCAGAGAAGAGTCTTTAACGTCAGACGCTTTCTCACCGAAGATCGCGCGCAGCAGTTTCTCTTCCGGAGTCAGCTGGGTTTCACCTTTCGGCGTTACCTTACCAACCAGAATGTCGCCGCCGGTCACTTCCGCACCGATATAAACGATACCGGATTCATCCAGTTTGGAGAGCGCAGCTTCACCCACGTTCGGGATGTCAGCGGTGATCTCTTCCGGCCCCAGCTTGGTGTCACGGGACACGCACGCCAGTTCCTGAATGTGGATGGTGGTGAAACGGTCTTCCTGGACGACACGCTCGGATACGAGGATGGAGTCTTCGAAGTTGTAGCCGTTCCACGGCATGAACGCTACGCGCATGTTCTGACCCAGCGCCAGTTCACCGAGGTCGGTGGACGGGCCGTCGGCCAGGACGTCGCCGCGTTCAATTGGTTCGCCCAGGGACACGCAAGGCATCTGGTTGATGCAGGTGTTCTGGTTAGAACGGGTGTACTTGGTCAGGTTATAGATGTCGATACCTGCTTCGCCCGGGTACATCTCGTCTTCGTTAACTTTGATAACGATACGGGAAGCATCCACGTACTGAACGGTACCGCCACGTTTAGCTACCGCAGTAACACCGGAGTCAACGGCAACAGCACGTTCCATACCGGTACCAACCAGCGGCTTATCAGCGCGCAGAGTCGGAACCGCCTGACGTTGCATGTTCGCACCCATCAATGCACGGTTGGCGTCATCGTGTTCCAGGAACGGGATCAGGGACGCACCGACGGATACCACCTGCTGGGTGGATACGTCCATGTAGTCAACCTGGTCGCGGCTGAACAAGCTGGATTCGCCTTTACTACGGCAGGTAACCAGATCTTCAACAAAGTGGCCTTCGTCATCCAGGTTGGAGTTCGCCTGAGCAATGACGTAGTTACCTTCTTCGATAGCAGACAGGTAATGAATTTCGTCGGTAACAACACCGTCGGTCACTTTACGATACGGGGTCTCAAGGAAACCGTATTCGTTAGTCTGTGCGTACACGGACAGGGAGTTGATCAGACCGATGTTCGGACCTTCAGGCGTTTCGATTGGACATACGCGACCGTAGTGAGTCGGGTGTACGTCTCGAACTTCGAAGCCTGCGCGTTCACGGGTCAGACCGCCTGGGCCGAGTGCGGAGATACGACGTTTGTGCGTAATCTCAGACAGCGGGTTGTTCTGGTCCATAAACTGGGACAGCTGGCTGGAACCAAAGAACTCTTTCACTGCTGCGGAAATCGGCTTGGCGTTGATCATATCCTGAGGCATCAGGGTATCCAGATCGCCCAGAGACAGACGCTCTTTAACCGCACGCTCTACACGCACCAGGCCAACGCGGAACTGGTTTTCCGCCATTTCGCCAACGGAACGGATACGACGGTTGCCGAGGTGGTCGATATCATCGACTTCGCCTTTACCGTTACGGATATCGATGAGCTTCTTCATCACTTCGATGATGTCGTCTTTGCTCAGGATACCGGAACCTTCGATTTCGTCGCGCAGCAGAGAACGGTTGAACTTCATACGACCAACCGCGGACAGATCGTAGCGGTCTTCGGAGAAGAACAGGTTCTCAAACAGGCTTTCAGCCGCTTCACGAGTCGGCGGCTCACCCGGGCGCATCATGCGGTAGATTTCTACCAGCGCGCTCAGACGATCGTTGGTCGGGTCGACGCGTACAGTTTCAGAAATGTACGGACCGTGGTCCAGATCGTTGGTGAACAGCGTTTCGATACGCTTGTGGCCGGACTGGCTCAGTTTAGCCAGCAGATCCAGGCTCAGCTCCATGTTCGCCGGGCAGATCAGTTCGCCGGTCGCTTCGTCGATGTAGTCTTTAGAAGCAACTTTACCCGCGATGTACTCAACCGGAACTTCGATATGTTTGATATCGTCTTTTTCCAGCTGGCGAATATGGCGCGCGGTAATACGACGGCCTTTCTCAACGTACACTTTACCGTTGGCTTCGATATCGAAGGAGGCGGTTTCACCGCGCAGACGCTCCGGTACCAGCTCCATCTGCAGCTTGTTGTCGCGAATTTCAAAGACCACTTTCTCGAAGAACAGGTCAAGGATCTGCTCAGTGGTGTAATTCAGCGCGCGCAGAATGATGGTTGCAGGCAGTTTACGACGACGGTCGATACGAACGAACAGGTTGTCTTTCGGGTCGAATTCGAAGTCCAGCCAGGAACCACGGTAAGGGATGATACGTGCGTTATACAGGACCTTACCGGAAGAGTGAGTCTTACCTTTGTCACTGTCAAAGAAGACGCCCGGGCTACGGTGCAGCTGAGAAACGATAACACGCTCGGTACCGTTGATAACAAAGGTACCGTTGTCGGTCATGAGCGGAATTTCGCCCATGTAGACTTCTTGTTCTTTAATGTCTTTAACGGTGCCTTCCGGCGCTTCGCGCTCGTAGATCACCAGACGCAGTTTTACGCGCAGCGGTGCGGAATACGTCACGCCACGGATCTGACATTCTTTAACATCAAAAACAGGTTCGCCCAGACGGTAGCTGACGTACTGCAGCTCTGAATTACCGCTGTAGCTCTGAATCGGGAATACGGAACGGAAAGCAGCTTCCAGACCATACTGCCCTTCAGGATCTTGCTCGATAAACTTCTGGAACGAGTCAAGCTGGATAGAAAGGAGATAAGGCACATCCAGAACTTGTGGACGTTTACCAAAATCCTTACGAATACGTTTTTTCTCGGTATAGGAGTAAACCATAGGGTTCCTCAGCTCGCTGACAAGTCGACCCATCTGCCCGGAAAGGGCAGTTTTTTATGCAACACTATTTTGTTGACCGGAAAATGGAACACTTTCCGCAATGCCTGTTGCTATCACGCTTAAACCATTTCATTGCGATTTACACAGCCCAGGAACCCTAACCTGTCGCAGTATATTAAGTCGTCGATAGAAACAAGCATTGTGAGGCAAACCAGCAGTCAAACAGTGTGAAATGCTACTGGCGCCTTACAGCGCAAAAAGGCTGGTGACTAAAAAGTCACCAGCCTCAGCCTAATTTCTCAGGCTGCAACCGGAAGGGTTGGCTTATTTAACTTCAACTTCAGCGCCAGCTTCTTCCAGAGATTTTTTCAGAGCTTCAGCGTCGTCTTTGCTGATGCCTTCTTTCAGTGCAGCCGGTGCAGATTCTACCAGGTCTTTAGCTTCTTTCAGACCCAGGCCAGTCGCGCCACGTACTGCTTTGATAACAGCAACTTTGTTAGCGCCAGCAGCTTTCAGAATTACGTCGAATTCAGTTTTTTCTTCAGCAGCTTCAGCCGGGCCAGCAGCTACAGCTACAGCAGCAGCAGCGGAAACACCGAATTTTTCTTCCATTGCAGAGATCAGCTCAACAACGTCCATTACGGACATAGCGGATACTGCTTCAATGATTTGATCTTTAGTGATAGACATTTAAATTGTTCCTGAATATCAGAATAAGTTTATACGTAAGCGAGTGCTTTACAAAGATAACTGCGATTAAGCAGCTTCTTTCGCATCGCGTACAGCAGCCAGAGTACGAACCAGTTTGCCAGCCGAAGCTTCTTTCATGGTTGCCATCAGGCGTGCAATTGCTTCTTCGTAGGTCGGCAGAGTTGCCAGGCGGTCGATTTGCGACGCCGGGATCAGCTCACCTTCAAAGGCAGCGGCTTTGACCTCAAATTTTGCATTCGCTTTCGCGAACTCTTTGAACAGACGAGCAGCAGCGCCCGGGTGTTCCATAGAGTATGCAATCAGGGTCGGACCAACAAACGTGTCTTTCAGGCACTCGAACGGAGTACCTTCAACGACGCGGCGCAGCAGGGTGTTACGAACAACACGCATGTATACGCCAGCTTCACGACCTGCTTTACGCAGTTCAGTCATTTTATCTACAGTTACGCCACGGGAATCCGCAACTACTGCAGACAGCGCGCCTTTGGCTACTTCGCTGACTTCAGCAACAATCGCTTGTTTGTCTTGAAGATTTAAAGCCATTAGCTTTGCTCCTGGATGTTTGCCAGAGCTTATGCTCTGGAACTCACTTCACTCTATTCAACGAATAGAGCGTCTTAATACGGTGAGCAGAAACAAGCCAGAGTATCCAAAAAATAATCTTAGCGTTCTGTCACCGTCTACGCAGGGGATTAAGTTTCTTACGAAACACCTGCGGTCTTCGACGGAGGCCTGGATAGGCCAGGCTCCAACGAACAAATCTGTTAGCCGCTAACTTTCGTTAGCAAACGTGGGGGTAAGATTGTAGACAAAATCACCGCCCACGTAAAGGCATTAGTTTGCAGAAGCGTTCAGGCCAGCCTGATCTACTGCAACACCTGCACCCATGGTGGTGGAGATGCTAACTTTCTTGATGTACACGCCTTTAGCCTGAGTCGGTTTTGCTTTTTTCAGCGCAACCAGCAGAGCTTCCAGGTTTTCTTTCAGTTTGTCAGCGTCAAAGTCCACTTTACCGATGGTGGTGTGGATGATGCCGTTTTTGTCGTTACGATAACGAACCTGACCTGCTTTAGCGTTCTTAACCGCTTCAGCAACGTTAGGAGTTACGGTACCAACTTTCGGGTTTGGCATCAGGCCGCGCGGGCCCAGAACCTGGCCCAGCTGGCCAACAACGCGCATTGCATCCGGGGAAGCAATAACAACGTCAAAGTTCATTTCGCCTTTCTTGATCTGGTCAGCCAGATCTTCCATACCTACCAGCTCGGCGCCTGCAGCTTTAGCAGCTTCAGCGTTCGGGCCCTGTGCAAATACGGCAACGCGAACAGAACGGCCAGTACCGTGCGGCAGTACAGTTGCACCACGTACGTTCTGGTCAGATTTACGAGCATCGATGCCCAGGTTTACAGCAACGTCAACGCTTTCAACGAACTTAGCGGTCGCCAGTTCTTTCAGCAGAGAGATGGCTTCGTTGATGTCATACTGTTTAGTTGCATCAACTTTCTCACGAATCACGGACATGCGCTTGGTCAGTTTAGCCATTTCTTAGTCCTCCACTACCAGGCCCATGGAACGTGCAGTACCTTCGATGGAGCGAGTCATCGCTTCAATGTCGGCACCAGTCATGTCGGCAGCTTTGGTCTGCGCGATTTCCTGCAGCTGAGCGCGGGAAATTTTACCAACTTTATCTTTGTTCGGCTTACCAGAGCCGGACTTGATACCAGCCGCTTTTTTCAGCAGAACTGCTGCCGGCGGAGTTTTGGTAACGAAAGTGAAAGAACGGTCAGCGTAAACGGTGATAACAACCGGGATTGGCAGACCTTTTTCCATGGATTCGGTTTTTGCGTTGAACGCTTTGCAGAATTCCATGATGTTAACGCCCTGCTGACCCAGTGCTGGACCAACCGGCGGACTCGGGTTTGCCATACCAGCTGCAACCTGCAGCTTGACGTAGGCTTGTACTTTCTTAGCCATTCTTAAATCCTCGAATTGGGTATTAACGCTTCAGAGAAGCTCCCCGTGATTAAACATCGTTTTACGGGCCAGGCCCATAAAAACAAAAGGCGCGAAATTGTATTCCAATTTCGCGCCCTATGCAACGATTAAATCGCTGCTTTTTTGATCGCCGGCTTACGCCTTCTCAACCTGGCCGAAGTCCAGTTCTACCGGAGTCGCACGACCGAAGATAGAAACGGAAACTTTCAGGCGGGACTTCTCGTAGTCCACTTCTTCAACAACGCCGTTAAAGTCAGCAAACGGACCGTCGTTGACGCGAACCATTTCGCCCGGTTCAAACAGCGTTTTCGGACGCGGCTTATCGCCAACCTGCTGCAGACGGTTCATGATGGCATCGACTTCTTTGTCGCTGATCGGCGCCGGACGGTCGGAAGTACCGCCGATGAAACCCATCACGCGCGGGACGCTGCGCACCAGGTGCCAGCTCGCGTCGTTCATGACCATCTGAACCAGAACGTAGCCTGGGAAGAATTTGCGTTCGCTTTTGCGACGCTGGCCGCCACGGATTTCAACCACTTCTTCGGTCGGAACCATGACTTCGCCAAACAACTCTTCCATGTTGTGTAATTTGATATGTTCACGCAGCGAAGTAGCTACGCGACCTTCAAAACCGGAAAACGCCTGAACGACGTACCAGCGCTTTTTAGGAGCTTCAGACATCTCAGAACCTCAGGCCAGTGATAAAGGATACCAGGCGAACCAGAATACCATCCAGTCCCCACAGGATCAGTGACATTACTGCAGTTACGGCAGCAACAATCAGCGTGGTGTGCAGCGTTTCCTGGCGGGTCGGCCAGATCACTTTGCGGACTTCGGTTCTCGCTTCGCGGGCGAAAGCGACTGTCGCCTTACCTTTTGTCGTTAACAGAGCGACGCCACCGGCAGCAGCGATAAGAATCACCACAGCCAGCGCACGGATCGCCAGCATAATGTCGCGATAAAGGAAGTTGCCTACGATGGCTACAATCAGCAGCACGGCAACGATAACCCACTTCAACGCTTCCAGGCCGCGCCCGCTCCCTTGAGCTTCGGTATTCGCACTCATAAACCAACCTGTCACAAGAATTCAGACAAACATCTTCGCCCCGCATTAAATGCGAGGCGACCAAACCGAAATGCTCTGCTGCGTTTCGGACTTTACGCCCTCTTCAGAGCCTGTCTCAGCAATGATTATGACAAAAAAAATCACTGATGAGCCAGGTTCTGGTGTGAAAGCGTGCAAAAAGGGCATCAAATGATGCCCTTTTATTGCGCATTGCGTCAAATGTTATCAGCGATTAGCCGAGAACTTTAGCAACCACGCCCGCGCCAACGGTACGGCCGCCTTCACGGATTGCGAAACGCAGACCATCGTCCATCGCGATCGGGTGGATCAGGGTAACAACCATTTTGATGTTGTCGCCCGGCATTACCATCTCTACGCCTTCCGGCAGTTCGATGGTACCAGTCACGTCAGTAGTACGGAAGTAGAACTGCGGACGGTAGCCTTTGAAGAACGGAGTATGACGGCCGCCTTCGTCTTTGGACAGGATGTACACTTCAGATTCGAACTTGGTGTGCGGCTTGATGCTGCCCGGCTTAGCCAGTACCTGACCACGTTCGATTTCTTCACGTTTGATACCACGCAGCAGAACACCTACGTTCTCACCAGCACGGCCTTCGTCCAGCAGTTTGCGGAACATTTCAACGCCAGTACAGGTGGTTTTCGCGGTTTCTTTGATACCAACGATTTCAACTTCTTCACCAACTTTGATGATACCGCGCTCTACACGACCGGTAACAACGGTACCACGACCGGAGATGGAGAATACGTCTTCGATCGGCAGCAGGACCGGCTTGTCAATCGCACGCTCTGGTTCTGGGATGTAAGAATCCAGGAAGCCAGCCAGTTCGATGATTTTCGCTTCCCACTCTGCGTCGCCTTCCAGCGCTTTCAGAGCAGAACCACGAACGATCGGAGTGTCGTCGCCCGGGAAATCGTACTGAGACAGCAGTTCACGAACTTCCATCTCAACCAGTTCCAGCAGCTCTTCGTCATCAACCATGTCGCATTTGTTCAGGAACACGATGATGTACGGAACGCCTACCTGACGACCCAGCAGGATGTGCTCACGAGTCTGCGGCATCGGGCCGTCAGTCGCAGCAACAACCAGGATCGCGCCATCCATCTGAGCAGCACCGGTGATCATGTTTTTAACATAGTCGGCGTGGCCCGGGCAGTCTACGTGTGCGTAGTGGCGAGTCGGGGTGTCATATTCAACGTGGGAAGTGTTGATGGTGATACCACGAGCTTTTTCTTCCGGCGCGTTATCGATCTGGTCGAATGCGCGAGCAGCACCGCCGTAGGTTTTAGCCAGTACGGTGGTGATTGCAGCGGTCAGAGTAGTTTTACCATGGTCAACGTGGCCGATAGTACCAACGTTGACGTGCGGTTTTGTACGTTCAAATTTTTCTTTAGACACGGCTATATTCCTTACTATAGTGCTCTCCCCTCAGGAGAGAGCACGGGACTTAGGTTTTAATCCTGTGGATTATTTACCACGGGCTTCAATAACGGCCTGAGCAACGTTGTTCGGCGCATCATCATACTTCAGGAATTCCATGGTGTATGATGCACGACCTTTGGTCAGAGAACGCAGCTGAGTTGCATATCCGAACATTTCAGACAGCGGAACTTCAGCGTGGATCTTAACGCCAGTTACTTCAGATTCTTGACCGCGCAGCATGCCGCGACGACGGCTCAAGTCACCGATTACGTCACCGGTGTTCTCTTCCGGAGTTTCTACTTCAACCTTCATGATCGGCTCAAGCAGAACTGGTTTCGCTTTCTTAAAGCCTTCTTTAAAGGCGATAGAAGCGGCCAGTTTAAACGCCAGCTCAGAGGAGTCAACGTCGTGGTAAGAACCGAAGTGCAGACGGATACCCATATCAACTACCGGGTAGCCAGCCAGCGGACCAGCTTTCAGCTGTTCCTGGATGCCTTTATCAACGGCCGGGATGTATTCGCCAGGGATTACACCACCTTTAATGTCGTTGATGAACTCGTAACCTTTCGGGTTAGAGCCCGGCTCCAGCGGGTACATGTCGATCACAACGTGACCGTACTGACCACGACCACCAGACTGCTTGGCGTGTTTACCTTCAATATCGGTAACTTTCTGGCGAATCGCTTCGCGGTAAGCAACCTGAGGTTTACCGACGTTCGCTTCAACGTTGAATTCACGCTTCATACGGTCAACGATGATGTCGAGGTGCAGTTCACCCATACCAGCGATGATGGTCTGGTTAGACTCTTCGTCAGTCCATACGCGGAATGACGGGTCTTCTTTAGCCAGACGACCCAGAGCCAGACCCATTTTTTCCTGGTCAGCTTTGGTTTTCGGCTCAACGGCGATGGAGATTACCGGCTCAGGGAATTCCATACGCTCCAGAATGATCGGCGCATCCGGGTCACACAGGGTGTCACCAGTGGTTACGTCTTTCAGACCGATAGCAGCAGCGATATCACCCGCGCGAACTTCTTTGATCTCTTCACGTTTGTTAGCGTGCATCTGAACGATACGACCGAAACGCTCACGTGCAGCTTTCACGGAGTTCAGTACGGTATCACCAGAGTTAACCACACCGGAGTACACACGGAAGAAGGTCAGGTTACCAACGAACGGGTCGGTAGCGATTTTGAACGCCAGTGCAGAGAACGGCTCGCTCAGCCGGGGTATCTTTACCGTCGTCCAGGATACCTTTTATCGCAGGTACGTCAACCGGGGATGGCAGGTAATCAATTACCGCATCCAGCATCGCCTGAACACCTTTGTTCTTGAATGCAGAACCACAGGTTACCAGGATGATTTCGTTGTTCAGAACGCGCTGACGCAGAGCTTTTTTGATCTCTTCTTCAGTCAGTTCTTCACCGCCCAGGTATTTTTCCATCAGCTCTTCGGAAGCTTCCGCAGCGGACTCGATCAGGTTCTGGTGCCATTCGTCAGCCAGGTCCTGCATGTCAGCCGGGATATCTTCGTATTCGAAGGTAACGCCCTGGTCTGCATCGTTCCAGTTGATGGCTTTCATTTTCACCAGGTCAACAACACCGGTGAAACCTTCTTCAGCACCAATTGCCAGCTGCAGCGGAACCGGGTTCGCGCCCAGACGGGTTTTGATCTGACCAACAACTTTCAGGAAGTTAGCGCCCATGCGGTCCATTTTGTTAACGAACGCGATGCGCGGAACTTTATATTTGTTTGCCTGACGCCATACGGTTTCAGACTGCGGCTGAACACCACCAACTGCGCAGTAAACCATTACCGCACCATCAAGAACACGCATGGAACGTTCTACTTCGATAGTGAAGTCAACGTGCCCCGGGGTGTCGATGATGTTTACACGGTGCGGTTCATACTGTTTAGCCATACCAGACCAGAATGCAGTAGTCGCAGCGGAAGTGATGGTGATACCACGTTCCTGCTCCTGCTCCATCCAGTCCATGGTAGCGGCGCCGTCATGAACTTCACCGATTTTGTGGTTTACACCGGTGTAGAACAGAATACGTTCGGTAGTAGTGGTTTTACCGGCGTCGATGTGCGCACTGATACCGATGTTACGGTAGCGTGCGATGGGTGTTGTACGAGCCATTTGATTCCTCGTTTATTTCTTTAGGCGTTCAGTTAAGTTATCCAGAGCGGGCGACTCATCTGAAACGCCCGCCTGGTGACTATGACTCCGAAGGGATTACCAACGGTAGTGTGCGAACGCCTTGTTGGCTTCGGCCATACGGTGAACGTCTTCACGTTTCTTAACTGCAGTACCTTTGTTGTCTGCAGCGTCAGTGAGTTCGTTCGCCAGGCGCAGAGCCATGGATTTATCACCGCGTTTACGAGCAGCTTCAACGATCCAACGCATTGCCAGGGCATTACGACGAACCGGACGTACTTCAACTGGAACCTGATAAGTAGAACCACCTACGCGGCGGGACTTAACTTCGACAGTCGGGCGCACGTTTTCGAGCGCAACTTCGAAGGCTTCCAGTTCAGTTTTACCAGAGCGCTGAGCCAGGGTCTCCAGCGCGCTGTATACGATAGTTTCTGCAGTAGATTTTTTACCATCTACCATCAGGATATTTACAAATTTAGCCAGCAGTTCTGATCCGAACTTCGGATCCGGCAGAATTTTACGCTGACCAATGACGCGACGACGTGGCATGGAAATACTCCGTTGTTAATTCAGGATTGTCCAAAACTCAAAGAGTTTAGTTTGACATTAATATAAAACGTTTGGCCTTACTTAACGGAGAACCATTAAGCCTTAGGACGCTTCACGCCGTACTTGGAGCGAGCCTGCTTACGGTCTTTAACGCCGGAGCAGTCAAGCGCACCACGAACGGTGTGGTAACGAACACCCGGAAGGTCTTTAACACGACCGCCACGGATCAGGATCACGGAGTGCTCCTGCAGGTTGTGACCTTCACCACCGATGTAGGAGGTGACTTCGAAACCGTTAGTCAGACGCACACGGCAAACTTTACGCAGTGCGGAGTTCGGTTTCTTAGGAGTGGTGGTATATACGCGAGTACATACGCCACGTTTCTGCGGGCAGGCTTCCAGCGCCGGCACGTTGCTCTTTGCAACTTTGCGCGCGCGTGGTTTGCGTACCAGCTGGTTAACTGTTGCCATTAAATAGCTCCTGGTTTTAGCTTTTGCTTCGTAAACACGTAATAAATCGCCTCATATAATATGAGGACGCAGAATTTTAGGGCGGTGCCGAAAAGGTGTCAAGAAATATACAACGATCCCGCCATTACCAGGCCAACTGACCTTCATGTTTGACCGTAAGACTGACGAAATCAGTATAGCCAACCCTGACGACACTGTCCGCAATTTGACCAGCCAGCCCGCGGGCTTCGATATCGTCTTGCAGAGCATGTAGGGTTATGGGGGCGGATTGCAGGATTTCAAGGAAACGGCCGCCGTCAATCGCCGCGACCACGCCATCGGAGAGCAGGAGCAGATCGTCGCCTGGCTTCACCAGACGCAGCATCGCGTCGATATCGACATGCCAGGGAGAGACGCTTAGAGTATGGAGCATCTGGGCCTCAGAATCGTAGAATCACGTTGAACTCATCAAGCCGGGCGCGCAGCGCTTCTGGCTCGAGGCTTTCTACATCCACCACCCACGGCGTATCGGCGGCCAGGCCGCGCTCGCGGGCAGACGCCGCGCATAACCAACACTGTTCGATGTCATACAGCGATAACAGCTTGAAGGTGGCGATATAATCACGGGCGAGGATTTTTCCCGGCTGCTGGCCAGGGATAATCTGAAACACGCCGTCACCGACAAAAAAAACGCCGAGGTCGTCGGTGAGGGCCGAGGTCGCCAGTAAGGCGTCCAGCCCTTCCCTACCGGCTGCGCTGCCGTGCGGCGCGGAAGAAAATACGAAAGCCACGCGTTTCATCAGAACTGCACCATTCTATCGCAGGTTAACGACGCTTCAGCCAGCGCGCCTAACCCGCTTAAGGTGAAGCCCGGCTGCAGATTATGCGCCGGCAAACCAAGCTGCTGCGCTTCGCGTTCATCGGTCACGCCGCGGCGTAGCGCGGCTGCCACGCAAATGTGCAGCGCAACGGCATGTTCATCATGCAGGCGCTGCCAGTGACGCACCAGGTCTACCTCATCGCTGGCGGGGGCCGTCAGCTGATTGGCGTTGTAGACTCCTTCACGATAGAAAAATACGCAGGCCAGTTCATGTCCTGCGTTAATAACCGCCTGCGCAAACTGCCACGCGCTACTGGCCTGCTGAGTACCGTAGGCAGGCCCGGTTACGGTGATGGCAAAACGCATTACTTATCCAGCCCCTGGAAATCACCGCTTTTAAACTGGCGGATGTAGAGGTACACCGTGTGTTTAGAGATATTCAGGCGATCGGCTACCTGGTTAATCGCATCTTTGATATCGAAGATGCCTTTCTCGTATAGATTCAGCACGATTTGGCGGTTTTTCGCGTTATTCGATACGTTGCGATCGGCATTCACCTCTTCAATGGTGAATTCCAGCGTTTGCGCCACCAGATCATCCACCGACGAGGCGAAGTTGACCTGCGAGTTGACTTCCGGCGTCTCCGGCGGAATGAAAGTGCTCATAATCTGCGAGAACGGAACATCAAGGTTCATGTTGATACAAAGCAGACCAATCACCCGATGTTCCCGGTTGCGAATGGCAATAGTCACCGATTTCATCAGCACACCGCTTTTCGCGCGGGTAAAATAGCACTTCGATACGCTGCTATCCGCTCCCGTCATATCGTGCAGCATACGTAACGCCAGATCGGTAATCGGCGAGCCAATTTGGCGGCCGGTGTGTTCACCGTTAGCGATACGAATAGCGGAGCATTTTAAATCCTGCAGTGAGTGCAGCACGATTTCACAATGGGAACCAATGAGCATCGCTAACCCGTCCACCACCGCTTCATAGGATTTTAGGATATCGAAGTCGGTCTGGTCGAAAGGACGTTGATCCAGCAGGTCAAGCTCGCTGGTTTCGTTGGTTAAAAGCGACCTGGACATGTAAAAAAGCACTCCTTTTCAGGAGCCTGTCGTTATCGTCAGGGCAGGCTCATCATCATTATTAAGCTATCTAAAGTAATACAGCGCCTGAGGAATTTTCCAGTTTTAATTATATCTGCAGCCAATAAAAAAGCCGCCGCCCCTGAAGGCGGCGGCTTATAGCAGATTACTTCTTAGCGTCTGCAGCCGGAGCTTCGGCAGCGGCTTCTGGCTTAGCATCAGCCTTCGGAGCCGGTTTGATGTCCAGCAGTTCTACATCGAATACCAGCGTAGAGTTAGCCGGGATACCCGGAACGCCAGTTTTGCCGTAGGCCAGATCTGGTGGGATAACCAGCTTGATTTTGCCGCCTTTTTTGATGTTTTTCAGGCCTTCGGTCCAGCCAGGAATAACGCCATCAAGACGGAAAGAGAGCGGCTCGCCGCGAGTATAAGAGTTATCAAACTCTTTACCGTCGATCAGGGTACCTTTGTAGTTTACCACCACGGTATCGCTGTCTTTCGGCGCATCGCCAGTACCGGCTTTCTCGACTTTATACATCAGGCCGGATTTAGAGGTTTTCACGCCCTTCTCTTTAGCGAAGGCGTCACGGAACGCTTTGCCTTTGGCATCGTTCTCGGTCGCATCTTTTTCCATCTTCTGCTGAGCGGCGGTTTTCACGCGGGTCTCAAAGGACTGCAGAGTGGTTTCAATTTCTTTGTCAGACAGTTTGCTCTTATCGGCAAACGCATCCTGCACACCGGCGATCAGCTGGTCTTTATCCAGTTTGATACCCAGCTTCTCTTGTTCTTTCAGGGAGTTTTCCATGTAACGGCCGAGGGATGCACCCAGCGCATAAGCGGATTTTTGATCGTCATTTTTAAATGCCGATTTGCTGTCCGCCGCCGGTGCAGCTTTCGCTGCGGTATCGGCAGCAAAGGTCAGCGGTGCATTCAGGGCGACGGCCATTGTGGTCGCCAGCAGCGTTACTTTAAACAGTGATTTCATCCATTTCTCCAGGGCCGGGGCATCTCACCCCAGGGTTATCATAAAAAGCAAAAAACGTACTATAGAACGTTGCAGAACAAATCTACATACGGACCTACCTGAATATCGCCTCATTTCAGACTATTTTTGTATGAATTAGTTTCCTCTCTGACGTTACGATGCTGCGTTAACGCGGAAACTTGAGTAGAATCCGCCCGCAAACAAGACAGAAGAGGCGACCTATGAACGATAGCACAATGGAGACGCGTCTGGCGGAACTGGAAAGCCGACTGGCGTTTCAGGAGATCACCATCGAGGACCTCAACAAAACCGTCACGGCGCATGAAATAGAAATGGCCAAAATGCGCGAACATATGCGCTTGATGATCGAAAAATTGAAAGCGACACAGCCGTCGCACATCGCGTCACAGTCTGAAGAGACGCCGCCTCCGCATTATTTAGACGTAAAAAAAGCGGGTTTCCCCGCTTTTTTGGCTATTCGCGCGAACGCGACGCCATTAGTGGCAACCGCAACCACCGTTACCGCAACCACCTTTGCCGTGTTCATGGTCGTGACCATGATCGTGGCCGTGGCCGCCGCAGCAACCGTCATGACCGTGGTCATGATCGTGATCGTGGCCATGAGCGCCGTGTACGTGACCGTGCTCCAGCTCTTCTGCAGTGGCTTCGCGCAGGGCGACAACTTCTACGTTGAACTTCAGATTCTGGCCAGCCAGCATGTGGTTGCCGTCCACCACCACGAAATCGTCGCCGACTTCGGTGATTTCTACCGGTACCGGACCCTGGTCGGTTTCAGCCAGGAAGCGCATGCCAACCTGCAGTTCGTCAACGCCCATGAAAACGTCTTTAGGAACGCGCTGAACCAGGTTTTCGTCATACTGGCCGTACGCGTCATTCGCGCCGACTTCGACATCAAATTTGTCGCCCACTTCGTGGCCGTTTAATGCGTTTTCCAGGCCGGAAATCAGGGAACCGTGACCATGCAGGTAGTCCAGCGGCGCACTCACCGGAGACTCATCAACCAACACACCGTCTTCTGTACGTACCTGATAGGCCAGGCTGACCACCAGGTCTTTTGCTACTTTCATGATATCTCCTGAGCATGGGAAGAATAGTGGCGCAGATTGTAGCGGAATTCTGCAGCCGTGTACCCTTTAGCTTAAAAAAAGGCGACAGATAACGCTAGTCCGGATGAAAAATGCCGATCACTTGCTCTTCTTTACGAACGTGCTCGCGGACCTCTTTATCGGCCTCGCGCATCTGATGTCCGCACTTAACGCACTCAACAATATCGACATTATTCTCGCGCCACATCGCCAGTGAATCCTGCGCCTGGCACGCCGGGCATTTTGCGCCGGCAATAAAACGTTTACGTACCGCCATTTTGCTCTACCTTCTATTCAAACTCGTCCCAGCCGTCCAGCTGCCGGCTTTCTTTCTGCATTTCACGCTCAAAAATCTCTTCCAGCTCGCGCCGGGCTTCCCGCACGCGGGATATCTGTACGGTATCAGTATGCACCGGCATTAACTCGCGCAGCATTCGCATATCGAGGCGTCGAAAGTGCAACTGCGCGCGCTGCGCCTGATGCGGATGCATTCCCAGGGTCACCAGCGCCTTGCGCCCCAATTCCAGGGCGCTGGAGAAGGTTTCTCGCGAGAATTGCGTCACGCCCGCCTGTAATAACTCATGCGCCTCTACGCGCCCTCGCGCACGCGCCAGAATATGGAGGTGGGGAAAATGCTGTTGGCACATCTCCACCAGCTTCATGGTATCTTCCGGCTCGTTGCAGGTAATCACGATCGACTGCGCCTCTTCCGCACCCGCCGAACGCAACAGCTCAAGCTGCGTCGCATCGCCGAAATAGACTTTGTAGCCATATTTGCGCATCAGGTTGACCGCGCTGATATCGCGTTCAAGCACGGTAATACGCATTTTATTGGCCATCAGCAGGCGCCCAATCACCTGACCAAAACGCCCGAAGCCAACGATAATCACCTGTGGCTTATCATCCTCGACCCACGGCGCCTCATCGGCATCCTCCGCCGGGTTAAGCCGTCGCGACAGCACTTTATCAATGACCTTCATCAGGAGCGGCGTGGTCATCATCGATAAGGTTACGGTAACCAGCAGCAGCGCCATTTGATCGTTATGGAACAGCTTCTGCGAAGCCGGCATGGAAAAGAGAACAAAGGCGAACTCGCCGCCCTGGCTCAATACTCCGGCGAACTGCGTGCGCTCGGAGCTGCGCAAACCATATAGCCGGGCCAATACATAAAGCACCAACGCTTTAACCGCCACCAGCGCGGCAACGCTCAGCGCGACCCACAACAGATGGGTATATAGCACGCCAAGATTCAGCGCCATGCCGACGGAGATAAAAAACAGCCCCAGCAGCAAGCCTTTAAACGGCTCAATAGCGATTTCCAGCTCGTGGCGATATTCGCTTTCCGCCAGTAGCACGCCGGCGATAAACGTCCCCAGCGCCATTGACAGCCCCAGGGCGTCCATAAACAGCGCGGAACCCAGCACCAGCAGCAGCGTGGCGGCGGTAAATACCTCACGCACGCCAGAACCGGCGATAAAACGGAAAACCGGACGCAGCAGAAACCGGCCGCCAATCAGCATGCCGGCGAAAGCCAGCACCTTCATCCCCACCGACATCCAGTTGAAGTTATCGTCGCCGTGTCCGGCGAGTAGCGGTACCAGCGCCAGCGCCGGGATCACCGCTAAATCCTGAAATAACAGAACTGAAAAGCCCAGCTGGCCGGATTCGTTACGGCTCATTCCCTTCTCGCGCATCAGCTGCAGCGCCATCGCGGTAGAGGACATTGCTAACCCAATACCGCCCACCACGGCCGCCTGCCACGAAAACCCGGTGACCACCAGCAATCCGCCGAGGATCGCCGCGCTAAACAGCACCTGCGCCGCGCCGACGCCGAATATCGAGTTGCGCAGTTGCCACAGTTTGGCCGGATTAAGCTCAAGGCCGATGATGAACATCAGGAATACGACGCCCAGCTCGGAAAAATGGAGAATTTCATCCACATCGCTAATAAAGCCAAGCCCCCACGGGCCAATTGCAATCCCGGCCAGCAGGTAGCCGAGCACGGCGCCAATGCCCAGCCGGGCCGCCAGCGGTACCGCCACCACGGCAGCAAACAAAAACAGTACCCCTGCTAATAGCAAATCAGCTCCCGCCATTGACGCCTCCTGTAGCAACAGGATTCGCGAGCCAATCGCGATATGCGCGGGCGTGGCTTTGCAAATCTTCCGGCCGCTGTCGGCGCGCCCAGTAGACAATAATCGGACTCAGCCAGTGCATGCGGCACATGCCGGCCGTTAACTCAAAAGGGCGCAGAATATCATTCATCGGATAGCGATTAGCATCGCGGCGGTAAGCGCTCTCCGGCTCGCCGGTGGTGATCACGCTACGCCAGTACTTTCCCGCCAGTTGATTTCCTCCCGCGCCGCTGGCGAAGCCGCGGCTCAGCACCCGGTCCAGCCACTCTTTCAACAATGCCGGGCAGCTCCACGTATACAGTGGATGTTGGAAAACAATCACCTGGTGCTGACGCAGGAGATCCTGCTCATGGGCGATATCAATAAAAAAATCTGGATAGTGCGCATAAAGATCGTGCACGGTGACATTCGGCAACTGTAAGGCCGGTTCAAGCAAAACCCGGTTGGCCACGGAATCCTGAGATTCTGGGTGGGCATACAGCAGCAACACTTTCGCTGTCTGAGACATCATTCCCCTCCCGAACGTCATCTGGCGGCTTGCGAAGCGGCTGCGTCTCGACGCAACCAGAATGACTTTGTCTATCGTCTTCATTTTGGGCTACCATTGCGGCCCTATGGAGCGTTTCGCTTCCACACTACATTATCATAAAGACAAATTAACATAGTCTGAACATACGGCGCCTTATGATTGTTTTCTCCTCGTTACAAATTCGTCGCGGCGTACGCGTCCTGCTGGACAACGCCACCGCCACCATCAATCCTGGCCAGAAGGTCGGTCTGGTGGGTAAAAACGGCTGCGGTAAATCTACGTTGCTTTCGCTTTTGAAAAACGAGATAAGCGCCGACGGCGGCTCCATGACCTTCCCGAGCAACTGGCAGCTGGCGTGGGTTAATCAGGAAACGCCGGCCCTGCCGCAACCGGCTATTGATTATGTTATTGATGGCGATCGCGAGTTCCGCAAGCTGGAAGCCGATTTACAGCAGGCCAATGAGCGCGACGATGGCCACGCCATCGCTACCGTCCACGGTAAGCTGGATGCCATTGACGCCTGGACGATTCGTTCCCGTGCCGCCAGCCTGCTACACGGCCTTGGTTTCAGTAACGAGCAGCTTGAGCGCCCGGTCAGTGATTTCTCCGGCGGCTGGCGTATGCGCTTAAACCTCGCGCAGGCGCTGATCTGCCGTTCCGACCTGCTGCTGCTCGACGAACCGACCAACCACCTCGACATCGAGGCGGTGGAATGGCTGGAAGATTTCCCCATGGATTACAAGGGGGCGCTGG
>OGEH01000181.1_pt1 | contig 49752 bp, 48 predicted proteins | sample 1570681 | NCBI WGS metagenome assembly OGEH01 (sample SAMEA2582126, study PRJEB24529) | metagenome | biome: Human gut stool | place: China | collected 2011 | reverse complement strand
TGAGAGTAGTGTAATTCTGTAAACCTCTAAAACTGCTTCACTGGTTATAGTTGCTTTATCTGGGTTTGAGAGTAGTGTAATTCTGTAAACCTCTAAAACACGAGCAAATTAGATCTTTCTTTAAAGATTTGGTTTGAGAGTAATGTAATTAGAATTTAGTAGATTATAAATTTGTGAAACGACATAAAAAGCCGAGCTACCTTGTTTTAGTAGCTCGGCTTTATTTGTTTAATTCATATATTTATATAATATGATGCTTATTGTATCGTATATTAGTTCGTTCTATAATAGATTTAGGATAGTCAGACGAGGTTGGGCCTCTCTTCGTTTTTGAAGGGAGGGATGAGTCTATGAGTGATTATGAAATAATCATGCTCCTTTTACAAGTACTGGCTATTGTCATTGCTTTTGGAGGTTTAATAGCTCTTATTTGCCTTACAAGAAGCAAATAGCCCTCCGTTGCCTAGTGTAACTAGATAACTGAAAGGCCATTTCCTAATGTTTTACTGATTTAGAGATGAGCCTGACGGCACTACTCGTCTGACTATCTATCTATATTATAGTAAGGTTATGTTATATCGTCAAATTAAGATAAACCTCATATATTAAATCAAAACAAACCTCATGCATAGTGAAATATAAAGTTATAAATAATAGGCACAGCCTTGTTTGCATAGTATACTTATGCTAATAAGGCTGTGCTTATTTATTTTATAATTTGAGAGAGGTTTTTATGTTACGTAAAAGTTTCCTACTGATGACAGCGATAGCTGCTTTCACCATGAACGTAAATGCTGTGCAAATCAAAGTGCCAGAGGGGCAACCACCTGTGCCTGGGGCCGATGCGAGCATTCCTGCTAATGCGTATGAGAATTATCGGCATATTAATAAGGTTGCGGAGCATGAGGCAGAGTCATATAGTCAATTTGTAAAATCGAATCCTACAAATCCGCCATCTACGTTTGATAAGTTAAATTTGGAACATCCTGGTTTTGCTAAGGCTTTGGAGTTAGCAAATTATTCTCAGTCAACGGTTGTATTGATTCATGAAGGGGATAAGAATATCAGAATATCCGTGCCAAATATCAGCTTTCGTGGTGATGTTGTAGAATCTCCGTCTGGAAAAGAAGGTCCTTTTTTTGCTGTTAGAAACTTGAGTGCGTTTTTAGTGGTAGGTCCACCGCATGGCAAAGCACTTGATACATATACTGAAAGTAAAGGAAAATATATGTATCCAGGTTTACGGAATACATCTTGGAAATTTATGTCGAACAATGCTCGTGTGATGTATACGGAATTCACACCGAATGATACAAAAACTGCCTATGGCATTACTTATGGTGGTTGGGTAAATACGGAAGATCCATATCAAGATAAAGCTCCTGAAGTGGTGATGAGTAATTATATTATTTCATCCATAGAATCCTTAGCTGGATTAGATAATTACAGTCAGATTGAGCATTGGGGAAACTTTAACTATCGCATTCCTAAGATGGCTAAGTTAGTTAGTGAAGCCGTAGAGAATGAGAGATATGAGGTGAGAACCTATGAGGATACAGGAGTTAAAATACGGGTAATACGTAGCGCAATCAGGAGTAAAGAGACAGATAACACGCTGATTAAGGCTCCAATAATATATTATTTACATAAATATAATGATTTGGAGACGCCTACGCAGTACGCAGTAGTATGGAACAATGGGATTGCAGGTTCTTTAGTTGATGCCTATAAGCCCAATCGTGAATCTTATCTTCGTCATGTTGTGAAAGATTCCGTATACTATTACAGTTATCGCATTAATTATGATGAAAGTAAAACGTCTTATACACATAAACAGCTAAGAGATATGATTGAATATGTGGGATTTGATGATGCGGCAAGATTACGAAAAGAACCACAATGGCGAGAGAAAGGGTCATATAAGGAGAAACTCGAAAATAGCTCAGTATTTATCCCTTGGTATATGGAATGGGTTAAACTGTTGACTCAATAAAAAACTTTGCTTTTTAAGCTTGTATATTATTAGATAGGAGAGAGCTAATGAGTAAACTCAAATATATTAAAATTATATTAGTGCTTTTGCTTAAATCTTATCTTATTTATCTATGGGTCAACTTCGTAGGGGCGTTTACTCAGCTACTCTATTATATTTATATATTGAAAGTATATTCATTAGAGGATTTCGGACTATTTCTATTCTTTCTCTTTGGTAATATATGCAGTATTTTGTGGCTTGTCTTATGGTGTAAGCGATTACCGCCGGCTTTTAACAAGCCTAAAATATATTATGAAATTAAAGACTGGATACAATCTAAGAAAGAAGCAGCACCTATCTATAAAGTCCTATTTGGCAGTTTATTGCTTTTGCTAAAGCTATGTCTTGTAGTGTATATCTTAATTACAGCTTCCATTATTTTAAGCATTCCAGTAATATACTTTTGAACTTCTATCAAACGTTAAATAAACCCAAAAGCCGAGCTACTATGTGGATTAAGTAGCTCGGCTTTTATTAGTTTATTCATATATTTATATAATATGGTCTTTATTGTATCGTATATTAGTTTGCTCTATAATAGACTTAGGATAGTCAGACGAGGTTGGGCCTCTCTTCGTTTTTGAAGGGAGGGGTGCTTATGAGTGGGTATAAAATCATTATGGTTATCCTTGGGATTTTATCAGTCATGATATCCTTTGGAGCACTTGTGGCGCTTATTTGTCTAGAAATAGCAAAATAGCCCTTCGTTTCTTCGGAAATTAGATAAAACGAAAAGGCCATTTCTACATATTATTAGTTTGTGAGATGAGCCTGACGTCACTACTCGTCTGACTATCTACCTATATTATAGGGGTAAAGATTTATATCGTCAAATTGAGATAAACTGGAGGTCCTTATGAAACCATTTGAAACGAAGGATTACAAAGCTTTTACCATATTCGAGGAGCGTTGGGCTCTTGTTACGGCCGGTACGCCTGATGATTTCAACACTTGTACGGTTAGTTGGGGCAGTATGGGCAACGTGTGGGGCCCGAATGGCGGCGATATGTCTACGGTGACGGTGTACATTCATCCAGCCCGCTATACGCAGGAATTTATGGCAAAATACGATACCTTTACCGTTAGTTTCTTCCCTGAAAGCTATCGCAAGGCGCTTGGTTATTTAGGTTCTCATTCTGGTCGTAACGAAGATAAGGTGGCTAACTCTGGGCTAACACCAGTGGCGGCAGGAAATGGCGTGACTTTCAAAGAAGCAGAGTTAACATTTGTATGTAAAAAACTGTATGAACATCAATTTGATGAAGCTCATTTGGCGGATAGTGTAAAGGAATACTATGTAGCGAATCCATCTATGTACACTCAAGTTGGCAAAGAGCGTTGGGAACCGCATTATATGTACATTGGCGAAGTAGTTGACGCTATAGAGGGCTAGTCTGTTCACATAATAAATTGAGGGTATACATACAATTCTTTGGGATACCGTGAATGCTGTATCCTAACTAAGTATATTTTAGTTTTCTGGTACTAAAAAAGTCGAGCTTCTATCGTTTAGTTGCTCGACTTTTATTAGTTAATTTATACATTTGTATAATTAATGCTTATTTATATTGAGGAAAATATGAGAGTAAAGTGAGACTCATTAAGCGATATATTAGCATTAGATTTTGCTATGGCTGTAGGGTAGGGAACGTTTACATATCTTATAATATTAGGTTGATTTTGAACGGTGCTTTAATGGATGTTGATCTTCTATGTTTCTGGAAATAGAACATGTTCTTGCATTTTAAAATTAGGATTATTGGTAGAATCAAAGAACTCAATCATATTCCGTAATTTTTGAACTTCCTCAGCACTTAAAAAACTTGGATAGAAGATAGTATAAGTAAAACTATATATGCCATCATAGGAGTTAAAGTTTAGAATGTGATCATCCTTATTAGGTTCATAGCTGTGTATGGATAGACCAGGGATGTTATTGTTCCATACAACTGAGTAATTGATATAGTCTGATGCTGATGGATGGTAACGGTAAATATCCCAGAACGTATTTAAATCAGTTTTAAAATTGTAATGACCATTTATAACAAGTTCACGGGCATATGGGTTTTTAGGAACATTGTCAGTAGAAACAAAGAATGTTATATCTCCTTTTTTGTAGTATCTAATATCTTGGTGGTCGGTGCCCTTACTTTCACCTTCGTATATGGCGTCTTTGGGTACACGGTATTGTACACCGTTTAAGTTTTCTATGCGTGAATATTGATTTAATTCATTTAGGTTTTGTACAGAGGGAAGCACATAATTAGCCAATAATTTATCTGTAGGAACCTTATTCAGAACGGGGTTGTTATCATAATAGACAAACCCTGCGTGATATAAGGGATGACGCATGTTATAGCCCTTAAATTTAAAATTTATTGTGTTGATGGTGAGCGTTGTTTTTTTACCGTTTTTAAGGTGTGGCATTTTCCTGCTATCCCAAGTGCTGTAGGTAACAGTAGGATATGAAAATACAGTGCCTTTTATATCAGAAATGTGTTTTGCTGGATTACGTTTTGCCATGTCCTGAAAGAAATCACGAACATTCTTGTCGGTTAGTTTTTCATAAGCTATTTTTGTGTTACGCCAGTCATAGTCTTTGTAATCAGCATAGTCAATTTCTAAATTGAGACTTCCGTTATCGGTTAATACTCGATAGTCCTCAATGGTTCGACTTGGATTTTTGTAACGTCTTATATTATAATCACTTTTTATGCCTGCAACGGGGAATGAAAGCCGAATTTGGTTGTATTGATCATGAATGGAGATGACTGTATTATGGTAATGTTGAGCACGATATATAGAGGCTGCTTTAGCATACTTAATTTCGTTTTTACTAATACCGTTAGCCTTGTCAGTTGCTTTTAATGTTTCCACATAGTTTACTACATCCTTTTCAATATCAGGGTTTGTGGCTTGGTAGTTTACGTAGGCATCCTTTGGAATCTTCGAATCTGCACCAGGAATATTAACATCGATGGCTTCTACTGGTGATAATATAGTGCTCATGATGAAAGCACCCACTAATAGTGATAGTTTGGTCATGGTAGTATCTCCCGTATCTATTGGTGTTGTAAGTAATCCATAGATTATGTTATTAAGTATAATTATATAACTAAGTGGCTATATTGATTCAAGTATTCATCAAAATATATCATAAAATCGATGAAAAATAAGTATACAAAAGCTAAGTGTAATGAATGGCTTATATAGGGAACTCTTTTATTGATAACTACTATAAATAGCATGAATTGATAAAATTTTTATAAAATATAATCCCACAAAAACTGCAAAATCTGATATAATATTAGTATGAAAATCGACGTATGTAAGGACTAAAAAATGGTGTGTATGAAGTGATTTTCTGGCCTAGAAAATCACTATATCCTTAGTATTCAGTCGATATAATCGGAATGTTGTATATATGAAATGACTACGCAAATGCGTAGTTTTTATTATTTTTTGTTTGGTGTAGGTAGTCCCATGAGTGTAGTAAAGCCCTTATTATGGCTATTAGAACCGTATATCGTATACAAGGCCTATTTGTGGGGTGCCCGTTTCATGGCACAGCCTTTTACATGGGAAGGCGAATTAGATTGGTTCGCTTTTATGCTAACCATACTGCTCGTCATTGATGTGGTGGCGTTGCCCTTGGTGATCTTCTATTGCCCTGGTTTGAATCCTGGGGTACGTGTTCCGGACTGGATTCGCCGTTTAGGAACACCTATTTATGCCGTCCATAATTGGCTTGATAGTAAGGTAGGTGACGACACATCCACGCCGATTGTATGGCTTCGTAAAGCCTTGCATTCCCTACTTTTATTCATTTATTATTTGGTGCCATTTTACGTGGGTGGTCATCTAGTAATGGGGCTCGTAGTAGCGCTCATGTATGACGTCCTTGTATGGGCACATGGAGGTGTATAATGAAAAAGATTACTTGTGAATGGCCGACGACGCCTTTATATCATGAGTACCACGATTATGAGTGGGGCCGACCAATTCATGATGATCAACTTCAATTTGAACACCTTTGTCTTGAAAACCTCCAATGTGGTCTCAGTTGGCTTACGATCTTAAATAAACGAGATATTATTCGAGCATGCTTTGATCAGTTTGATATTGATACAGTTGCTGCTTATGGTGAAAGCGACATCGAACGAATCATGCAGACGGAAGGGATGGTTAAGTATCGCCTTAAAATCGAAGCTATCATCAATAATGCTTCTGCCTTTAAACGTATTCAATCTGAATTTGGTTCGTTTTGTAACTATATTTGGGGATTTACAAATCATAAAACGATTATTTATGAAAACCATCCTGAAGGGCATTTTCCTACTAAAAATGGTCTATCCACGCGGATTAGCAAAGACTTAAAGAAGCGGGGATTTAAGTTTGTAGGGCCTGTAACAATTTATTCACACCTACAAGCTAGTGGTCTCATCAATGATCACGGTAAAGACTGCCCTTGTTTTGAGGAGATTAATAAAACAGCAGATATCGTACGTTTACCTGTAGACGATGAAGCTTAAGGGAGATAAGCAGAGATTAGTTAACAATAGTTTTTGCGCATGATTGAGTTTACATAATTGAATTTGTTGTTATGTGGAATTGGGTGTACACTAAAATCGATGAGGCGATAGCGACTCATCTCATGTTGGCCCGCTTTATATAAACACATATACTCTCTCTCTCCTAAGCGGGTCTATCATTAGTTCTCTCTCAACGCTATAAACTATACAGAGCCTCTACCTTATTGGGTAGAGGCTTTTTGCTGTATATAATGTTATAAGAGGAGTAATTAGATTGATTTCTTTCGATGTAGTTGTTATACTGAAGTAAATTGATAGTGTTACTTTCACAATTAAAGAAGGGAAATATATGATTGGTTTGGGAACGGCCATTAACATTGGTCTCATTATAGCTGGTAGCCTATGTGGCCTCGCGTTTGGTCGCTTTATGAAAGAAAATTTAAAGCAGACGCTCATGATTGTGAGCGGTATTATCGTGCTCCTCCTCGGTATGAGCGGGGCCATGCGGTATATGCTCGTCATTGTCAACGGATCTCTACAAACAACGGGGCCGCTATTGATGATTATTAGCATGGTCGTAGGCGCCGTGATTGGCGAAATTATCGATCTTAATCATTGGATTACCGTGTTTGGCGATTGGGTGAAAGCTCGCACTGGCAATGCTGGTGATCCAAAGTTTACACATGCTTTTATTACTGCATCTTTGACGTTTACTGTAGGTGCTATGGGGGTACTGGGCTCTATTCAAGACGGCCTTACTGGAAATTATCAAACGCTATTATTGAAAGGCATCCTCGATGGTATTATCGTTATGGTTATGGTATCTTCTATGGGAAAAGGGGCGCTGTTCTCCTTTATTCCTGTAGGTATTACGCAATGGCTCATCACGGCAATGGCACATATTGCAGCGCCTCTGATGACACCTAGTGCCATCGATAACCTATCCTACGTCGGATCTATTCTGATTTTCTGCGTTGGTATCGACCTCATCTGGCCTGGTAAAGTACGTATTGCAAACCTTTTGCCAGCCATCTTCATGGCGATGGGGCTTACATTTTTACTATAATTAGCATTACAATAATATATAGATTTTTATAAGAGACCTATATTCTCTGAACCTTTGATGTGTACTTTGTACATGATACGGTCGAGGATGTAGGTCTTTTTACTTTTTAAAATCAATTTAGTAGATGTGCGAATTAATGATAGTTTTAATTCAATTATGACAATAAGGTAAATTTATTACATTCCGAAATAGGTGACCAATAGAGTCATCGCAAGTGTAGGATTTAAATGATGTTTTATAGAATTCTTTTACCAAAATTGTTTGTAGAATAATTTCAATTCTATGTATAGTTATTCTTCAAGTATATGTTATTGAATTATACCTGTTTAACAGGTATAATCAAAGGAGAGATTCTATGATTATCGGATTTAAGGATAAGGAAACAGAAAAAGTTTACTATCAAAGCTTTTCCAAACGCTTTTCTCCGTTTATACAAAGACTAGCTCTTCGTAAATTACTATTGTTAGATAATGCTGAATCATTACAAGATTTACGTTGGCCACCAGGTAATCGCTTGGAGTTGTTGCAAGGTGATCGATTTGGACAGTATAGTTTGCGGATTAATAGTCAGTATAGACTGTGTTTTAAAGTGAAAGATATTAGTAGTTTTTATGATGTAGAAATTGTAGATTATCATTAATAGAGAGGAAATTAATATGGAAAAGTTTATTCCTACACCTACCATTAGTGAAATATTAAAGGAAGAGTTTATGGATCCATTAGGACTATCTGCATATCGATTAGCTAAGGATATACATGTGCCTGTTTCACGGATTCAAGAAATATTGAATGGTACACGGTCTATTTCAGCAGATACATCGTTGCGTTTAGCGAAATACTTTGGTGTTTCGGAAGGGTATTTCTTGCGTTTACAGATGGATGTTGATTTGCGTACCGCAAAACTTAGTGAGGGTATGGATGAAGTATTATCCTCTATTACACATTGTGCTTCATTAGAACCCGTAGACTGTCAATAAGAGATTGATAATTTTCGATGTATTTGGTAAAATTATCTTAAATTAGTAAGTTGTTACAACATTGAATATTGATATAAGGAGAACCTATGTTATTCGTTGAATATCCTAAATGCACAACATGCAAAAAAGCAAAGAAATTCTTAGATGATCACAAAATTAAGTACACAGATCGTGACATCAAGTCCGAAAATCCTACAGCAGAGGAAATCGCTGCTTGGTATCCACAATCTGGCAAGGATTTGAAAGCATTCTTTAATACTTCTGGTATGATTTACCGTGAACAACAATTAAAGGATAAATTGCCAAACCTTAGTGAAGAAGAAAAACTAGCTTTATTAGCATCTAATGGCATGCTTGTAAAACGTCCTATCTTGGTTCTTGAAGACAAAGTACTCGTTGGATTTAAAGAAGCAGAATGGATTGAGGCGTTGAAGCTCTAATTTCATATTAGTTAACCGAAAGAACAGGTCCCTAAAAGCCTCCATAGCGAGCTAAGTCGTTTTTAGGGACCTGTTCTTTCTTGTTTTCAATAAAGAAATTAGAGCTCACAACTAGAACCTCTTTACGGATAAATCATTTTTAGAGATTAGGGGCTTTTCCTTTTATATGAAATTAGTATCTTCAAATAGGACCTATTAAAATAACCTCCATAGCGAGCTAAGTCGTTTTTAGGGACCTGTTCTTTCTACGTTTTAATAAAGAAATTAGAGCTCACGACTAGGATCTCTTTTACGGTTAAGATATTTTTCATTTATCAAAAATTTTGATTTGTATATAACTTATATATTTTGTATAATATTAACACAATAGATATACCCCTATGGGTACTATAAAATTTAGAATAGAAACAAAAGGTACTCCAGATCGGTAGTTGATTACTGTTAGGTTAATATTAGTACGATATTAACACAAGATTAGTGTCATATTGCATGGGTGTACCTTACTATTTAACAAATTGTTTTGTATTTTATTTCCGGATTAAGTAAGGCCGGTATCTCATTTATAGAGAGGTCTATATGAAGTTTTTACAGTCTTTATCAGCGCAGGTTTCTCTGCGTACGCAGGGGGCTATTTTGGCACTCGGCTTGTTATTTATTATATTAGATGCGCTTACGGAGCCTATGAACCCAGCTATTGATTTGGCGTGGGTAACGGTCATCATTTGTGGCTTGCCATTGCTCATTAACAGCGTGCAAAGTATTTTGGATCATTTAGAGATTCATGCTAATTTTCTCATCGTGATAGCCATGGTGGCGCTTATTGCGATTGGAGATTATCATACGGCGGCTTATGTAGGACTCATCGTACATGGGGGCTTTTTCTTAGAGCAGCTTATTACGGGCGACGTACATTATACATTGGATGATGATATGTTGCCGACCATGCCTACACAGCTTGTAGCCTTGCGTCAGGGCATCAACAATTATTCATCTGTTATTGTTGTGGCTGTTATGTTGCTTTCCATGGGTTCCTATGCATTGACGCAGAACTTTATGCATACCATTACATTGCTAGTTATCCTTTGCCCATGCTCTTTGGAACTCGTTCTTGTGGCACTCATGATGGGTTCTCTCGTAGATGAAAACTCTCCAACAGCGGGGCTTTCAAAAGAGGCGAAACAATGTCATTTGGGCTTACTCATCGTGTCCATTTTGTTCCACGTTGTTATTATCGGTGCTGGTGTGTTAGGATCTATCAATCCTGTAACGGCCGCTGCATTGCATGGCTTGGCGCGACTTGGTCTCGTGTATAATTTGAAAGTATTAAACGGCTCCTTGTGCATCGCATAAATAATTAAACTCCCCTAGTAATCATAAGTATTACTAGGGGAGTTTTGTATATACAACAGTGAGTTGTACAGTACGTATTTATACATTACGTATTATACAGTACATATTCTATTGTTGTCCTTTGTCTCCAAGGGTGAGGAGTAGGAATACGATGGATAGGATACATGCACCAACGAGGGCAATGAAACCACCATCCCAACCGTAGAGGTCAACCATGAGACCCATGAAAGCACCAGCACCAGCAGAACCGATGAGGTAACCAAGAAGGCCTGTAAGGCCAGTAGCACCACCTGTTGCTACGCGTGGCACCATATCTGCTGCTTGAAGGCCAATCATCATAACAGGACCGTAGATGAGGAAGCCGATAGCGATGAGTGCTAAGTTATCGATGAGAATATTGCCTGCAGGGTTAAACCAGTACACGAGGATCGCCAAGATAACGAATAACATAAAGCAAATCGTAGCTGGAGCACGACGGCCACGGAATACGCGGTCACTCAAGTAGCCACTTACGAGCATGCCTGGAATACCAGCCCATTCGTATAAGAAGTAAGCCCAACGGGAACCTTCTTTTGTGAAGCCTTTCACAGCGGTTAAATAGGTCGGAGCCCAGCTAACTACGCCGTAACGGATGAAGTATACAAAGATATTTGCAATCGCAAGATACCATAAGTATTTATTATGCAAAATATATTTGTAGAAGATTTCTTTGAAAGTACTTTTTTCTTCATTTTCTGTATGTGTATGAACGACTTCATGTTTGTATTCTTCGATAGGTGGTAAGCCACAAGATTGAGGCGTATCTTTCAACAATACAAAGGTAATAATCGCTAACACGATAGAGATAAGGGCAGGGAAGAAGAAGATACTATGCCATGTACCGAATAGGTAGATGCCAAGCGTAGCAAGAGGAGCGATAATGCCGCCACCTAGGTTGTGGGACACGTTCCACCAGGACCACCAAGCACCGCGTTCGGAACGGGAGAACCAAGTTACCATATTTTTCGCATATGGAGGGTAGCCCATACCTTGGAACCAACCGTTTAATAAGGCAAGAACGCACATGATAGGAATACTGCTCATAACACCCGGTAAGGTGCCGAATAATAACATAACTAAAGCACTAAGCAATAGACCTACTGTGGAGAAGTATTTTGGGTTAGAGCGGTCAGACGCATTACCCATAACAAATTTACTTACGCCGTAAGCTACGGATAAGATGGTCATAACTATACCAAGATCCGCTTTGGTGTAGCCGTACTCAGCAATCATGTACGGAACAGCTAAACTAAAGTTTTGACGGATCAAATAGAATGTAGCATAACCAATAAATGTACCTGCAAAGACTTCGCGTCGAAGACGTTTGTAGGTGGAATCGATTTGCGCCTCTGGTAAACGTTCAATATGAGGAGCAGGAGAGAAAATCGACATCGTTACACATCCTTTCTACAACATGTCATTTGTAATAATACCATGTAGGGTATGTAGTCGACTATACTTAATTTTTTATTATAATAAATAGTTATTAGAAAACTGAATTATGGATAACATTAATTAGGGTGAAATAGTATTGAATAGGTTGAAAATATCAGAATATCTTCTATGTAAAAATTATCAATTTGCAAATATATATGAATAACTGTTCATGCATTTGCGTAATGAGGCTATGCATGAATAATATAATCTTATTGAATTTGCATTTTTCCTGTACTTTTGAGTGTATATGAATAATTGTACATATTTTGTTATTGACACAAGGTAATGCGAAAATCGTTAGCTTGGCTGACCGTTGGGCCACATGGATTGTAGTGATTGCGTTATTGGCCGCGGTTGGCACCTATGTGGTAACTGGAGAAATCATTCGTGCCGTAACCATCCTCGTTGTGTTCTGTCCTTGTGCTCTCGTATTGGCAACGCCGGCAGCGATTATGGCAGCTATTTCTAATGTGAGCCAACACGGTTTCCTCGTGCGCCGTGGTAATATTATGGAACGCTTGGCGAAGGTTGATACGATGACCTTTGATAAAACAGGTACCTTGACCTATGGTACACCTGAGGTGACCGCCGTTGAGACTGTGGGTCCCATGCCTACTGATGAGTTGTATCGATTGGTTGCTTCGGTAGAGACTAAATCTGAGCATCCATTGGGCAAAGCTATCGTGAATGGCTTTGCTACTCGTTATGGTGAAAGCTTCGATTCCGTAGATTCTTTTCGTATGGTCCCTGGGAAAGGCTTAGAGGCGACTATACAAGATAAAGCCGTTTTGGCTGGTAATGAAGCAATGATGACCTTGTCTAATATTTCTATTGCTGACTCTGTGAAAGAGGCTGTTCATGAGCATTTGAACCGAGGTGCATCCATTGTATAGGTTGCTGTGGATGGTGTAAACGATGCACCAGCCCTTAAAAAATCCGATGTGGGTATCGCCATGGGCGGTGTTGGTAGCGATATCGCGGTAGAGGCAGCAGATATCGTTCTTGTAAACGATAATGTAAAGGAAATTCCTCACTTAGTGGCATTATCTAAACGCATGATGACTACTATTAAAATTAATCTTTCTTTTTCCTTGCTTTTGAATTTCGTAGCTATCATCTTGGCTATGATTGGTACATTATCCCCAGTTTGGGGCGCCCTTGTTCATAACGGAGGGAGCCTTCTCGTAGTTGCAAACTCTGCATTACTATTGCGTTGGGTTTACAAATCTAATTACATAGTAGATGATGATCATTCCGTTCTCATGAACGCAGCTCGTAAACGCGTGTTTGAGGCTTAATAGTAGTTCATTATACATATAAGTATGGAGTGTGCATCGATTTGATTACCAAATCGGTGAGCGTTAAAAAATAATATAGTCAATAAAAAGAGCTATCTATTCCTAAGGAAACTCAAATAGAGTTGTAGGATAGATAGCACTTTTGTTTCACTTATAGTATGAAATCAATGGTTTCTAGTGTTGATTAATCAATATATGTTACAGGATAGCCTTTTGCTTTGATTTCACGGCGGTTAAGACCATTTGGTAGATCTGGGTAGCCGATAGCGAGGCTAGCGTAGACTTTTTCGTCTTCGCTAAGACCTAGTTCACGCATTTTGGCTTGGATGCGTTCATTATCTTGAAGATGACGGATTTGGTTAACCCAGCAACTACCAAGGTCAAGTTCATTGCAAGCAAGCATCATGTTTTGCATAGCACATGACACGTCAGCAAAGTTGTTGGCATAACTTGGTTTACTAGCCAATACGATGAGTACAGGCGCTCCATAGTTGAATACAAATTTGCCTTCGGCGGACATCTTAATGATATTCACCATGTAAGGTAAAGTATTTTCTGTAATCGGCATTTTGCCGTATTCTTCTTGAACAAGAGTTACTAATTCGTTGAGCACATCTTGGTTTGTGATAACTATGAAATGTGTTAATTGTGTGTTGCCACCAGATGGAGCACGACGACCTGCGTCGAGCACTTGATCGATGAGCTTTCTAGATAATTGATCAGCTTTAAATTTTCGCGTACTATGACGAGTTTTAATACATTCTAAGGTGTTCATGAGGGCCTCCTGTGACAAATGGGATTTGATATAGAGTTTCTTTTATTATACTACGAGGAAGGACCTAGTAGGGGACGTATAATTTTTTCCTATTAATTCTATAGAATTGCCTAATTCTTAACGAATAAGAAAATAAATATTAATTAATTGACAAATTTAAAAATATCTGTTCAAAGTGGGCTTTTTGCGTTGACTGTTTACCGTAAAATTGTGTACAATTAATTAGTAGATAATTGTGTGCATATGGAGGTAGAATATGGCAGAAATTGGTGTACTTGAAGGGTACAAACATAAAGAAGATGTTCCTGATTCAGAATATTTAAGATTGGAAAATCAATTGAGCTTTCCACTCTATGTAGTGGCAAAGGAAATTGTTAATGCATATCGTAGTCACTTAGATCCTTTAAATTTGACATATACTCAATACATCGTAATGATGGCATTGTGGCAATATGGTGATTTATCCGTTAAGGAATTGGGACAAGTATTGCGCCTTGATTCCGGTACATTAACACCGCTTTTAAAGAAATTAGAAGCCAAAGCATTCTTGAAACGCAAACGCAGTCGTCAAGATGAACGCGTAGTTATGGTAACCCTTACTGATACGGGCAAAGCATTACGTGATGTAGCGGTTCATATACCACGCCGCTTGGCTGAATCGTCAGGTCCTATATTTGACGTAGAAGAGACACGTCAATTGCGTATGTTGCTTAATAAATTGCTAGAAGCAATCGATAACGCAAATGCAAAAACAGCAGAGAACATGAAGGGCTAATTTGATACAACCTCATATGCATATATTCTGTAACCTTGGAAATCTAAAAATTTTATTAAAAATGTGATATACTATACATATAGCGTATTGTATTCAAGTCATGTGAGAGTATGACTGATTCGTGATTTGCTCTCGTGGCACAAAGGAGATCATTATGAATAAAAATTTATTAGGTGCATTTGTATTAGCCGGTACATTATTAGTAGGTGGTGTTGCAAACGCAGCAAACTGGAATGGGTTAGCTAACTACCCAGAGGTTCCAAATAGTGCAAATGGTACAGAAACGTATTTCTTTGATAAAGCATCTGAGTTTAAAGGTATCGATAGCAGCCGTAACAACGTATTTGGTGTTAATGTAATTAACATGCATAATAACCAATACGGGGAAGCTACATTGTTCAAATATCTTGTTAATCCAAGCTTACATACTGTATATCGTTACGCTCCAGATGGTCAAGTTTACCAAATTCAACCTGGAACAAATGAGTTCAATATGTTCATGGCTGCTTGGAAAGAAGTATACGGCACAACTTTCGAATTCCCAGCGTTATAATCTGATGGCCCGTGCCGTAATAATTACATAACTATTGCTGGTGAAAGCTCCTTTTGGGCTTTCACCAGTGTTGTTTATGGAGGTTTTTTATGTCTAAATCTGAATTTGCTCAAGCCTACACGGAGCGTATGTTCCCTGATATTGCAGCCCCAGCAGGTTATATTGATCCAGAGTTTGAAATATTGTTTGATAATTTTGCCTTTGATGAAGTCATCACCGAAGAAGGCCGTAATGTACCGGCAAAGGATCGCTTCTTAGCCATTCTCGCTACATTAGTAGGCGCCTCAGCTGTTGATGAATATGCATTAATGCTACCGGCAGCATTAAACTTTGGTCTTATTCCTGATGAAGTGGTAGAGCTCATTTATCAAGCGGTGCCCTATCTTGGCATCGGACGTGTGCGCCCATTCTTTAAGGTGACCAATAAGATTTTTGACTATCGAGGAGAGGCTATTGTTGATTCCTCTCGCAGTACTATTACTAGTGAGTCTCGTCTAGAAAAGGGCGTAGAAAAACAAGTGGAAATCTTTGGGGAGGCTATGCGCAATTCTTACCAAGAAGGGCCAGAAGATATTCGTCATATCAACAAATGGCTTGCCAATACGTTCGGCGATTACTATACGCGTAAAGGCCTTAGCGTGGCTCATCGTGAAATGATTACCTTCTGCTTCCTTGCGGCTCAAGGTGGCTGTGAAGCTCAAGTCAAGGCTCATGTAGAAGGTAATTTGAACGTAGGGAACAGCAAACAATATTTGATTAACATCGCATCCCAATGCGTGCCGTATATCGGCTATCCTCGTACCTTGAATGCCCTTCGTTGCATTCAAGAAGGTTACACCGCATGGGAAGCTAAACAATAAAGGAGTTCTATGTTTGATTTAAATCCGGTTCAGATATTAGCAAGTATTCCTGCTATTATGATCGTTTTTTCTATCTTTGGATATGCAGAGGCGAAGGTAGCAACTTGGTTTGGTGATCCAACGCCGCGTCTGGCGGGACGCCTCACATTGTCACCAATGGCACACCTTGATCTAATTGGTACCATCTGTATTATTCTTGTTGGCTTTGGTTGGGCAAAACCTATGTCAATTAATCCATCTTACTTTAAAGATCCACGACGTGATATAAGCTTGCTTGCTTTTGCAGGTCCTGTGGCAGGTCTTATAGCAGGCTTTATATTCACCTTTATATATATGCTCCTTGGAAAATTAGGCCTCATGGAGTCCCAAGGTCTTGCCATGGTTATGCAATATATTATTTTATATAGTATTGGCTTATCAATCTTCTGTTTGATTCCGTTCCCACCATTGCCTGGTTTTAATATTATCTTGCCGTGGTTGCCTACAGAGTGGCAGATGAGATATTACCAATTAGGGATGCTTAATTTATTATTCTTTATCATCCTTATTAACACACCCATTATTTCCATGGTTATTCGTCCATTACAACAAACGATATTTAAAATCTACTTTGCCATTATTGGGCTCATACTATAATTATATTTTGTGAAAGTTTCTACCATAAAGATAATATCTTTATGGTAGTTTTTTATAGTTTATAGATAGATTTAGCTTATCTTTACATATAATGTATTTGTAAATTTTCTCCGTTTTTTATAGTAACAATTTTACTTTTGACTGTTCTTTGAATTTTATATTAAAAACTATCGATATAGTTCCTCAATTGTGTTATAATAAATACAGAAATCGTAAATTTTCGATATATTAATATTACAGTGTATTATTAGATACTATTGATAGAGTAAATTGATCCATTACATCTATATGTAAATCAATACACTAAATCGACACCTAAATCGATATATTAAATTGATATATTAAATCGATACAGTATATAGATATTCAAGTGAATACAAGAGGAATTACATATGAATTTTGAAGAAAATCAAGTGCCAGAGGCGATTCTGGACAAGCTTACAAAGGTGTGCACATGTCGTAGTATTACGCGCAAAACGATTAAAGAAGCCATTTTAAATGGTGCTCATACATTTCCACAAGTAAAAGAAGTAACTCGTGCTGGCACGGGCGCTTGCGGTGGCAAAGGCTGTGGGCCGCGTATCGTAAAGCTCTTAGCGGAAATGAAAGAGCAAGGCAAAATTTAATTTGCGAAATGTAACATACACATTTTTCACATCCAAAATGTAAACTATAATGTTCGCACAACAAAAATGAAACATATAAAGATTGTTATTTGATTCTCTCAATGGATATACCCGTTGGGTTCTCGAGTAACAATCTTTTTGTTTTGTAAGATGCATGTACTATACTGCTGCTTGTCGTGTATTGATTATGTTGGGCTCGTTTATATTTTTTGATATACTATACATATTACTTTTTAGAGATTTAAGGGAGGTATGCATGTTTCGACGTTTCGTAGCAGCCACTATGATTGGTGCATTAGCACTCACAACGGGTTGCGGTTTACATAATCCATTTACTTCAAAGGCAGAGCCTGTGACCTATGAGTCCGTGGCACAAAGCGAGCTTTCACCAGAGCAAAAGGTGGACAAGTTAGTGGCTAATATGTCCGATGCAGACAAGGTGGGTCAATTGTTGATGATTGGCATTCACGGCACAACGCTAAACGATGACGCTAAATTTATGCTCAACGAGTACCGCGTGGGGGGCATCATTTTGTTTGATCGAAATATGGAGTCCAAGGATCAAGTTAAAACGCTCATTGCAGATATTAATAAGGCTGGTAAAAGCGCCGGTTTAACGCCATTGTTCCTTGGCATCGACCAAGAGGGCGGTGCAGTAGCGCGCATGGATGATAAGCTCATCAAGGTTCCTCCCGCTGAGGAGGTAGGCAAAATGCCCGTTGAGCAAGCTGTATCCTTGGCAAAACAGTCTGGTGCAGAACTAAAAGACTTGGGCTTTAACATTAACTTTGCTCCTGTGGCGGACTTAGGATTAACCTATGGTCGTTCTTATAGTACGAGCCCTGATGAGGTCGTTCGCTATGCAGGCGCCGTTGGCAAGGCTTACGATGAAGCGGGCTTGTGGTATTCCTATAAACACTTCCCCGGCATTGGCAAGACTGACGTAGACTTGCACGCGGATACAAGCATCGTTCCTGTATCTAAAGAAACATTGCTTTCAGAGGACACAAAGGTATTCGTAGACCTCATCAAACAGTCCAAACCGAATACCTATACAATCATGGTGTCTCATGCGATGTACCCACAAATTGATCCAGACCATCCAGCTAGCCTATCGAAAGCAATTATTACCGATTGGTTGCGCAAGGACATAGGCTATAATGGCGTTGTGGTAACGGACGATATGGACATGGGGGCCCTTGCAAATCACTATACTTTTGGCGATATGGCGGTGCAATCCATCCTCGCCGGCAGTGATATCTTGCTCGTGTGTCACGAATACGAACACATGCAAGAGGCTTACAATGGCCTTATGAAAGCCGTGAAAGACGGTCGCATCTCAAAAGAACGACTCGATGAATCGGTGAAACGGATTTTGCTTATGAAAATGAATAAAATTTCTTAGAATTTCTTATTTTAAGGAAGGAATTTTAAGAGTATATCACGAATATAGACAATGGAAATACTATTCATGGACGGCGAATCTGAGTTGACACTCAAGGGAGAACTTTGTTATAGTTAATACACAGAGAAACTGTGCGAAACTTACGGGTAACGCGCAACACTCGTCGACCCAAGGGTCGGCGAGTTTTTTTGTTTGTAGGAGGGATTTATGTCTAAGCCTTTTAAGTCTTTAGATTCCCTATTACGCTTGATGAGATTATAAGTGAGTTATTACTTTTAAAAGAAAGTTTACCAATTATACAGTTTAATCAAGTTCTTGCTAAAATGGAGTTAACGCTTCAGTGGAAACAAACATTAGAAGCACTAAAATAATAAAATATATAGTGTATACATAACGAGCTTTCAAGGATTTTATTAAACCGATAGAGAATTAATAGGTAAAGTGATTCTCTGTCGGTTTATTTTTTTATTGTATAGTTTGTTTTGTTAGGAGTGAAGTATATGGCTCGCAGAATAATGTTGAACGGTACGTCCTATTTTGGACAAGGCGCGATTCAGGAGATTGTGAACGAAATTAAGAATCGCCATTTCAAAAAAGCCCTCGTTACATCTACGCCAGATTTATTTGAATTTAAAGTGGCTACAAAGGTTACGGATTTGCTTGATGCGGCAGGTATTGCTTATGAAGTCTACGACGGTATCAAACCAAATCCTACCATCGAAAACGTAACGGCTGGTGTTGAGGCTTGTAAAGCGGCTGGCGCCGATGTTATCGTTGCTGTTGGTGGCGGTAGCCCGATCGATACAAGCAAGGCGATTGCTACTATTATTACGAACCCTGAGTTCGCCGATGTACGCAGCCTTGAAGGTTTAGCGCCTACTAAGAATCCGTGCTTGCCAATCATCGCTGTTACTACTACATCTGGTACGGCTGCAGAGGTTACTATCAACTACGTTATTACAGACGTTGAAAAGAACCGCAAATTCGTTTGCGTTGACCCGCATGACATCCCAATCGTAGCTATCGTAGATCCTGATATGTCCGCGTCTATGCCAACAGGCCTTTGCGCTGCCACAGGTATGGATGCCCTCGTACACGCCGTAGAAGGTTATATCACAAAAGGTGCGTGGGAGCTAACTGATATGCTCCATTTGAAAGCTATAGAAATTATTGGTCGTTCCTTGCGTAGCGCTGTGGCTGGCGATTATGCAGGCCGTGAAGCCATGTCTTTAGGTCAATACATCGCGGGTATGGGCTTCTCCAACGTTGGCCTCGGCATCGTTCACTCCATGGCTCATCCATTGAGTGCTGTGTACGATATCCCTCATGGTAAGGCTTGTGCGATGCTGTTAACAGCAGTATTGAAATTCAATGCCCCTGCTACAGGTGAAAAATATCGTGAAATCGCTCGCGTTATGGGCGTTCCTAATGTAGATGCTATGGATGAAGCAACCTATCGTCAAGCGGCTATCGACGTAATTCAGAAATTAGCTGATGACGTAGGTATTCCTAAATCTCTTAGCGAAGCAGGCGTAAAACGGGAAGACATTCCATTCCTCGCTGAATCTGCTTTCAACGATGCATGTACTCCTGGTAACCCACGGGATGCCTCTTTAGAAGAAATAATCGGCATCTATGAATCCATATTCTAATTAGCGTCTTTACATATTTCAAATGCCTCCGAATGTGTAAAGAAAATACATTTACACACTTGCTTAACAAAACTAGCCATCTCTTTTTAGAGGTGGCTAGCTTTGTGTTTAAAGCGCTATCTATTGTTTTGTGATTCAGACCTTTGATCTCGTGTTCCGTGAGAAAGCTATTTTTATACGTAATCCTTTCTTGAAAATGGTGGTTTACATAAGTATACTAAGGATATGAATGCATAGTTCGTGTAGACCTATGTCGGCAGAGGAACGGTTGGTTTTGGTCACTGCTAAGGAGGATGTTATGAAATTATGGAAATTTAATAAGCGTAGTTCTACCTTGGCAGATATGTCCATGAATCGAGTGCTCTTAACGGAACTCATTGCAAAGGGTGCTCTTGTTGGGGTGATTGCAGGTTTTTTTGGGGCATCATATCGCTATTTGATACTTGAATCAGAGCATATCAGGTGGCATTTGATGGATGGTATTACTATGGAATGGGCCATAGGTTGGCTTGTGGTAATGGTCATTTTTGCGTTTATTGTAGATCGATTGCTCGCATGGGCCCCATTGTCTGGTGGTTCTGGTATCCCGCAAATTGAAGGGGAGATGTTAGGTCTCTTTGATATGAAGCCCTATCGGACGCTAGTATCTAAAATGATTGGTGGCGTACTGACCGGCTTTGCAGGATTTTCCGTAGGTCGTGAAGGGCCAGCCGTACAGATTGGCGGCTCTGCTGGGAAGATTGTGTCCTACTGGATGAATTCGGGACTACGAGAACAGCGTATTTTGACATCCGCAGGTGCTGGAGCAGGCTTAACAGCCGCCTTTAGTGCGCCTGTATCGGGGGCAATGTTCGTCTTTGAAGAGGTGCATAAAAGCTTTTATCCGTATCTCGTTGTACCAACCTTCGTGGCAACTTTGATTTCTAACTATATTACAGTTAGTATCTTTGGACTTACACCAGCGCTGGGCTTTACGGTGACCTCAGGGGTTCCTCTTGAATATTTCCCGATACTGCTCATGGTTGGTGTTATCATGGGGCTATGTGGCGTGTTATTTTGCCGTATGATTTTTGCTTTCAAGAGGTTCTTTGACTGGCTCAAATGTTCTCGATTCTTGAAATTAGCCCTTACCTTTGTGGCGGTGGCAGCCATTGGCTTTGATTCGCAGCTCCTCTTGGGTGGGGGCAATGACCTTGTGGGTCAGCTTGCCTTTCAATCTCATGGCGTATTGCTCTTAGGTGGCATCGTATTAGGCAAGATTTTACTTACCACCTTCTGCTATGGCAGTGGTGCTCAAGGGGGCATATTTTTGCCCATGCTCGTAATTGGTGCTGCAACAGGTGCTTTTTGTGAAAGCTTACTTTCAACCTTAGGACTTATTTCTCCTGATTTTGTACCACAGTTCGTTATCTGTGCCATGGGAGGAATGTTGGCCGCAGCTATGCGTACTCCCATCTTGGCGATTTTGCTCGTCCTTGAAATGACGAATAGTTTCTCTAATATTTATGCTATCGGTACCGTTACGCTCGTGGCCTATCTTGTGGCGGAGCTTTTAAAAGAACCACCTATTTACGATTCCTTGTTGCAAGCCATGAGTGGTCAAAGCAATCTAGAATCGGTGCAAACCTTCTTTCAAACGAAGGTGCCTGTGGTGGCAAATTATACGGATGTACAGCTACAAGACTTGGCATTACCAGATGGTACATTGATCGTAAGTATTCGCCGTAATGGTACCTATATTGTGCCATTAGGCGATGTAAAACTCGAGCCAGGGGATGAATTACAAGTCTCTTGTGAGCGTGGCCGATTGAAGGCGGCGAAAGAATTTTTCCAATCAAATTAGCCATTATATGTAAAGTTAATCGTTGATTCGTGGTATATATTAGGAGTAGTTTATGAAAATTGTGAAAGCTACTGAGTCAGATGTATTGGATCTGTACCGTTTGCAATTGCTTACATTTGAAAGCGAAGCGGAGATGATTGGAAGTCGAATGGTTCCTGCATTGATGGAGTCGGAAGAGGAGTTTAAAGCTACTTTCACCCAATGGCATACCTATAAACTGGTAGATGATGCGGGAAGAATCATCGGAGGTATTCGCTATCAATATGACGATGGAGTGGTAGAGGTCGGTCGCTTGATGGTGCATCCAGACTATCGGCAACAAGGGTTGGCTCGAAAATTATTAGCCTTTGTAGATGAACAATGCAGCCAAGACCGGCGTGTATTATATACATGTACAAAAAGCTGGATCAATATAAAATTATATACAAAAATGGGGTATAAAGCCGTTAGAGAAATACAGGATGACACGGGATTATCCTTTGTATATATGGAGAAACAATAATTCAAACGGCATGGGAGGTTTTAATGTGATTGATAATATAGTGGTATTCTATATATTCTTTACCATAGTTGGCTTTTTAGCAGCTATGATTGGCACCATCATCGGTGCCGGTGGGGGCCTTGTGTTTGTGCCTCTCTTTATGTACTGGTTCCCAGAGTGGTCTCCATCTATGGTCGTAGGAACATCGCTTTTTTCTGTTATGTGTAACGCCATTTCTGGATCTATAGCTTATCTTAAGCAAAAAAAGGTATACATTAACGCTGCTATCATCTTTAGTCTTGCTACCTTTCCGGGGGCTATTTTAGGTGCCCAAATGTCTGGATGGTTCTCTGGTAAAGGCTTTATGTTTGCCTTTGGATGCTTTATGCTGTGTGCATCCGTATTGATTGGTTTTAAAAATTTTAGAAAAGGGGAAAGAAAGGAAGAAAGCCTTACTCTTGAGCAGTTGAGCTATAGTAAATCTATCGGTATTAGTATTAGCTTTTTTGTTGGCTTTATTTCGAGTATCTTTGGTATCGGTGGTGGCCTCATCCATGTGCCGGCTTTGATTTATCTCATGGGCTTTCCTACCCATATGGCAACGGCTACAAGTCAATCTATTCTCGCCGTATCAACAACGGTGGGGGTTATTACACATTTAATTGAAAGCCACATCATTTTTAGTATTGCTATCCCTACTAGTATTGGCGCTATCTTTGGTGCTCAAGTAGGTGCTCGTATTGCAAAACGTCTCAAAGCAAAAGCTATCCTCGCCCTCATGAGCATAGCTGTCTTTGCATTGGCGGTACGCCTCATTCTTAAATCTGGTATTTTGGGATAATATGGTTTTATAATTAATCTATCTTTAATAAGCATAATTTAGTAAAGCTCTCTAATGGTGATTCGTAAGCGTTTATCATTAGAGAGCTTTCTGTATTTTCAGCATTTTATAAAAGGGTATAACTAAAAGTCATAGAGAACTATAAATGAGAATGAAAAATTTAAAATATATAAATCATACTATTTTTATGCATAATGTTGGTAATGTATTTACTATAGAATTATAGGTAGTACGAATCGTTGTTTAGAGAGGTTTTAGCATATAATTACTGACTATATCTATACATGCTTAATAAATAAGGATTCTTGATTGTATATGAGGAAAAATGGGTACATGATAATGCTAATGAGATGTACTTTCAACTGAGGGAATAAAAGGGTAATGCATATCGATTTTTATTAGAAGAGATATAAATTATGCATAATTATAGTGAGGAGAATGAGAACGGCGTATACTAAAAGTAATAAATTCCTTAAGAAAGGATAGGAGGAAATAGAAGTGAGTACACTTATTAGAGATTATGAACGTTTTGCCAAGGAGGCAAATGAGATTTGTAAAGGTCGCGTATACACCGATCATTTACGTCGTTATGCATATGGCGTTGATGCGTCTTGCTATAGCTATTTACCAAAGGTAGTTGTTAAAGCTGAAGATGAACGAGAAGTAAGACGGCTTATTCGTTTGTGTCAACAATGTGGGACACCATTTACATTCCGTGCGGCCGGCTCCTCCTTGTCTGGTCAATGCTCCAGTGAAGATGTGCTCATCGTATGTAATGATGGCTTCAAGAAAATGGAAGTTATCGATGATGGGAAAGCCTTAAAATGTGAATGTGGTGTTATCGGTTCTGATGCAAATGACTTATTGAAACCGTACAATCGTAAAATTGGTCCAGATCCTGCTACGCTTGCTACCGCATTAGTGGGCGGTATTTTGAATAATAACTCCTCAGGTATGTGCTGTGGTACGGCGCAGAACTCGTATAAAACAATTCGCTCCATTCGCGTTGTGTTATTAGATGGTTCCATTCTCGACACATCCGACCAAAAGAGCATTGATCAATTCCTCAAAGAAAAACCTCAAATGGTAGAGGATATCTTGCAATTGCGCAAAGATATTTTGGCCGATGAAGAATTGACGCACTTGATTCACCATAAGTACAAAATCAAAAATACCACAGGTTACGGCTTGAACTCCCTTGTTGATTTTGAAGATATTATCGATATCATTAATCACTTGTTCATTGGCTCTGAAGGTACATTGGGCTTCGTGTCCGAAGTTGTATATAACACGGTTGAAGACGTGCCTCATAAAGGCTGTGGACTCATGTTCTTTAGTACATTGAATGATGCATCCCTAGCGGTTGTAGCTTTGGCTAATATGGGCCGTGAAAAGGTTATTGCTGCGGAAATGATGGACTATCAGTCCTTGCGCGCTGTTCAAGCCTTAGATAATGTGCCTGACTTCGTTCGTGAAGTGCCTGAAGGCACGAGTGCCATCTTGTTCCAAACTGAAAGCTACACGAAAGAAACGGTTGATCAAAACTTGGCTTTCATTAAAGACAAGTTGAAAGATATCCCAACAGCCCTCCCAAGTCTTTACTCTCAAGACCCTGTAGAATACGATTCTTGGTGGGCTATCCGTAAAGGCATCTTGCCAATCGTTGGTGGTCAACGTAGAAAAGGCACCACTGTTATTACAGAGGACGTGTGCTTCCAAATCGAAGATTTCACTAAGGGTATCGAAATGATTACCGAATTGTTCCACAAATACGATTTTGTAGACGGTGGTGTAATCTTTGGTCATGCTTTGTCTGGTAATGTTCACTTTAACATCACACCTGACTTCAGTGACCCTAAAGATACTAAGAATTTTGCTGATTTGGTAGAAGAAATGTCCAAACGCGTATCTGGTTTCGGTGGTTCTTTGAAAGCCGAACATGGTACAGGTCGCATGGTGGCACCATTTGTTGAAATGGAATGGGGCCGCAAAGCGTACGAAATCAATCGTCGCATCAAAGCCATCTTTGACCCTGAACGCATCTTGAATCCTGATGTTATCATCACAGATGATCCAGATGTGTATAAGAAAAATCTTAAAGCTCAATGCGTTATCGATGATGCTTTTACAATCTGTATGGAATGTGGTTTCTGTGAAAAACATTGTCCAAGCCGCAATTTAACATTGACTCCTCGTCAACGTATTGCATTGTTGCGTGAAACAAAACGCCTTGAAAACGAAGGCAATTTCACATTGGCTGCGGAACTTAAAAAAGGCTATGAATATTTTGGTGTAGATACCTGTGCTGCGTGCTCCATGTGTAAAGGTCTTTGCCCGCTCAGCATCGATACTGCTCAAATTGCATTATCCATGCGCCGCATCGATCCTCCAGCACCGGAATTAGCTAAGAAGATTTACGATAATTTCCCTACTACACTTCAAATGGCTCGTGCCGGCGTAAGTCTCGAAGGTATTGCAGGTTCTATCGTTACACAAAAAGCGATTTCCAAGATTACAGAAGGCTTACATGGTGTAACAGGTATTACTCCGTACATTCCTAAGACTACACCTAAGGCCAATCGTTACAGATTGAGAAGCCGTATTAAACCGACTAATTTTGAAAAGGTTGTATACTTTAGTACTTGTGCGAACCGCGCCTTCAAACCTAATCAAGGTTACGACGATGAACGCAGCTTGCAACAAGTAGTGGAAAGCCTTTGCAACAAGGCCCATATCGATATTATCTACCCTCAACATATCGAAAACCTCTGCTGTGGCTTGAGTTTTGAAAACTATGATGACGTTCATGAGCGCGCTGTTAAGGACTTACACGATGCATTGATGCAAGCATCTCAAAACGGTAAATATCCAATCGTGATTGATCATAGTGCATGTTTCAACCATGCTTTCAAACACATGCCAGACTTAGAAATCAACGATATTTCTGAATTCTTGTGTAAATACGTTGTGCCTCATCTCGATATTGAAAAATGCGATGAACGGGTTATCGTACACAAACAATGTAAGATTAAATCCTTGAATAAATCTCAATATATTGAAGATTTGGCTCGTCTATGTACAGACCATGTATTCAACATTAAATCCTTTGCATGCGATGGCTTTGCAGGTCAAAAAGGGTTCTTTACACCAGAACTTAACAAATGTGCTACCAAAGACCTTGCTGCTGAAATCGCTGAATACGGTGCAACACTAGGCGTAAGCTCCAGCTCTACCTGTGAAATCGGTCTTGGTGAAAATGGTGGCATCCCATTCGTTGGCGTTGCATTTTTATTAGATCGTTGTTCTAAGGCTAAGAAATAAGTCTTATATATCTATTGCTATTTACGTTAACGTTGCTAGTAGTTTATGTTAAAGTAACTGGTAGTTTATATTAATGCTGCTTTAATATTGCTCGTAAATTATGTTAAAACTAGTAATAGTTTTTTAAGGGTTTTATGAGATTTATTGCTAATTCTTTATTTTTCTAAGAAATGTGGTATACTAAACGTAGGTAGTAGAGTGTATGAAATTACCTGCAATATAACCAAAAAAAAGGACGAGTGGCAGCTCGTCCTTTTTCTTGCTTATTTTTTGTTTTTATTGTTAAGCCAGTAGCTGTAGGTAGTTACAACTAAGGCAACAATAATAGGGGCAAGCAAGGTGCCCCAGAGTGCATAAAACAGCTCCTGCAATATACCACCTCCTTTCGGGAGGTATTTTATATTATATCATCGTGCTATGGAGTCTTGTATATGATTACATATCGAGTCTTACATATGATTTAAATATGGAGACTTGCATAGGATTTAAGAATGGAGAATTCTGAATGAAGAAAATTATACTTTTCTTTCTTTTAATAACAGCCCTTACGGGATGTGGATTGAATCAAAATACGAGTAGTAACAATGGGAATGGCAATAAAACAGAATCAAATGCAATTAGTTCCGCTACTGCAACAGGCTCCTCTACATCTGGTGCGGAAAATAGTAAAGCTGTTAAGCAAGATGACCATCTAATTACAGCAAAGCAAGCCTTATCTGCTGGTGAGTATGCGAAAGCCATAGAAGAAGCTACAGCGTCCATTAAGGATAACGCTAATAATGCAGAAGCCTATTCTGTACGTGGCTTTGCAACAGCATTAAACGGTGATGCGGCTAAAGGTTTGACAGATACTAAGAAGGCTTATGATTTAGATCCTAACAATGTGGCTAATTACTATAACATGGCCATGGTCTATAAGTTGCAAGGTCAGTTAAACGATTCTAAACAATGGTTTGAAAAGGTATTGGAAAAGGACCCTAGTAACACCTGGTCTGTGTATGGTATTGCTACTATTTATGCAGACCAAGGGGATGATACTAAGGCCCTTGATTGGCTAGAAAAGGCTATAAAAATTGATCCTTCTGTAAAAGCTGTTGCAGCCGAACAAGACCATTTTGAACGCTTTCACAATAACGGACGATTTAAAACATTAGTTGGATTATAGATATGGATGTGAAAGTTCCATTTTTTGTGAAGCATCTCTCCGTATATATGGCAACATTAGAGGATTGTCATAGCGTATGGTTTGATGTGTTATATGTACTAAAATTATTGCTCTATTTCGTAACGATTCTGTGGATGCTTTGCATCATGTACCTCACTTTACCAGTTATTTTATGGACAGTAGCTCTATTTTTGCTGAGCAATTGATGATGTAAATTACATTGTTTTCTCTACTAATGCTTCTTGTAGAATTTGAGAAAAGTTAATCCCTTTAGCTAATGCTCTATCGTTTAGCCAGGCAGGAATCGTTAAGGTTTTCTTTACAGATTTACTATTTTTAGCTAAATCAATATCTGTTTGAACTAATGTAGGATATGTTGTGTCCGTACATGGTAAGTTGCGAATAGATGTGGGGGTAGGTAGAGTTTGTCCATCTTCTAAAGCACCTAATATATAGAGTTCCATAGCCTCTTGTGCATTGGTTATTAATTCTGTTAGTGTTGAGCCGGTGCTACTAGTGTATTCGAGATCGGGAAATTCAGCCCAGAAACCATCGGCATCGTCATGGATTATAGCAGGGTATATAAACTTCATAGGGCCTCCTTATTTTAGTCCTGTTCGTTTTAGAATAGCATGTAATAAACCTGTAGGAACATCTTTTCCGTGTACGGCAATGACTTCCACTTGATCATCTTTTTTCAAACGATGATGACTACCGCGTTGCCGTACATCCTTCCAACCATTTTGTAGAAGTAGTTTAAGCAAATCTTTATCCTTCATAGGTTCTCCTTTTACTATAACACGTGTATACGTATTAGACAATGGATAGGCGTATAGTTTATTCATTTGTAGTCTAGCATCGTTTGTATCGTTATAGTGGTGACTATTGGTCACCTATGTTCCTATTAGTCACTTGACAATATAGTTTTGTATAATGAATAGCATGAATTGAATAAATAGGGCTAAGAGGTAAATTAAATAAGTGTAATATTAGTGTGTAAAAAAGCTGTATCAAATAGTAATGTCATTTGATACAGCTTTTTGTATAGCTAATTATTTCGTTTGCTTTGGTTGATTGGACATGGTGTATATGGCAAGTGCTATCCAAATACAGGAGAAGGCAATGATGTTTGGTATATCAAAGCTTTCTTCAAAATAGAAAATAGATAGTAAAAATATAATTGTAGGAGCTAAATATTGAAGAAAGCCTAGTAGGTTGAGTGGTAATAGTTGAGCTCCGTAGGAGAAAAGGATAAAAGGAACTGCTGTAGTTAAACCACAGCCCATGAGGAGCAAAGCAGTGTACCAGTCTGTGCCAAAATAAGACCAAGAGGTAGTATCGAAGACAGTTGTGTATAGCAAGGCTAGCGGTGTTAAGAGCCAAGCTTCAACGGCACCTAGCACTACCTATTCATTTTAGTTATCAAATATGATCTTTATATATTAATCCTATTCATAAAAATCATATTAGGATATAATTAATATGTATAAATTAGGTTGTGTATTGATGAAAGGAGAGGATTCATCATGAAACTATTTGGTAAAAGGGTAGCAATGGCTGTGTTGTTTGCGGCGACATTAACATCACCCTTATTGTTGAGCGGTTGTAGTATGTCAGAGTTATGGCAGGGTACTGAACAGAGCCGTAAGGAAATTGCGCAACGGTCTGAGCAAGATCAGGTGCAGTTATTTAATCAATATGTGAAAGCTGTAAGCCGATACAATCGCATGGCTGTAATGTTTGATTATGCGAATACGCCAACTCTTAATGAGTTAAAAGCTGGGCAGCATTTAACTGTTTTTAATGCGCCGAACTTTAAGCAGCTACAAAAAGAATTAGAAGAGGCTAAGCAAGCCGGTATTCCTTATGATGAAATGAAGGAGCCTTTAGATAAGTTGCTTTCAAAATTGAATGAAATTACACCGGTGGCCGAAGAGCTCGATGCATACTATAAATCTAAAGGGTATACCACAGATAACTATGCTAAGGAGCAACAATTAGGTCCTAAATATGTTCAATTGTATGAACAATTTGTTCCTGTTTATGCTGACTTTGATAATGTTATGCATAAAATCAATACGGACCGCTTGCAACAACGGTTACAACAATTGCGTGATGCAGGCAAGAAAAATGCAGCTGCAGCACAAGAGGTTCATTTGCGACTTACTGCGGTCCTAGAAAAGATCGATAGTGAAAAACAACTAGATGTAAATGCTATCAATCAAGAGTTGCAAGCTATTGGTGATATATCAAATGGCATTGCTAGTCCTAAGTATGATTCTGTTAAGACTTCTGTAAACTCTACAATTGGTGCAATTCGTACCTATATGGGATCAAAACAAGATAACGACTATAATCGTATGATTGAGGCCTATAACCATTATATTTCTAATATGAATACGACCAATATGAATGAGTTAGATTAATAAGTCTATATAAAAGAAAGCTGTATCAAATGAGAATGTCATTTGATACAGCTTTTTAGTTGATATACGATATATCTTATTTTTTTAGGCTAATGCGCGTTGTAATTTGGCTTGATAAGGAGAATAATACTAAGGCTATCCAGATACAACCGAAGGCGATCATTTGTGGTGTGCCAAAGCTTTCACCAAAGTAAAAGATGGCTAGCAACAAGGCAATGGTAGGGGATACATATTGCAGGAAGCCTAGTAGGTTGAGCGGCAATAGTTGCGCACCATAGGAGAATAGCACCAATGGAACAGATGTAGTTAGACCGCAGGCTATGAGCAGAATGGATGTATACCAGTCTGTACTGAAATAAGACCATACTGTATTATCGATCATGGTCGTATATAGTAAGGCTAGCGGTGTTAATAGCCAGGCCTCAAAGGCGATGCTCGTAAAGGGAGAGATGAGTAGTTTCTTTTTTACGGCCCCATAAAGACCGAAGGAAACGGCGAGGATCATCGATACTAATGGCAAGGATCCTACTTGATAGGTGAGTAAGGCGATGCCGATGGTAGCGATGAGGACACTCAGCTTTTTCGGTATAGATAGAACCTCTTTAAATAGGATGACACCTAATACTACATTGAAGAGTGGGTTGATGTAATAGCCAAGGCTCGTGTTCATAACTTGATTATTGGCGATGGCCCAAATGTAGGTGAACCAGTTTACGCTGATGATGACTGCCGCAACTAAAAGTAGGAATAGTTGTGAACGTTGTTCTTTTAGTAATTGAAAGTCCTTTTTGAATTGTTTAAAGTGTAGGCCAAATACAACGATAGCCATGCAAACACCTGACCAGATAATGCGCTGTGCCAGTATATTATACGGTGAAACATGGTTTAATAATGCCCAATATAGAGGGAGTAAGCCCCAAATTATATAACAACTAAGGGCTGTGATTAACCCTTTTTTACTTGTATGCTCCATAATGCCTCCTCGTGATAGTATTTATTATATCACTAATACTCAAGTCATGCGTTTTAGTTATTGCATATGATTTTCAGTTATAACTTTGATTTTGGCACTTATGATTAAATGTTATGTTCATTGACTTTGTGCATATTGTTACACTATATTGGACTTAGAACAACGAATATAGAGAATAGGTGTCGTAAGACTTAATAGAGAAATCGGTATAAGCCGATGCGGTCCCGCCACTGTAAGGATGAGCCTGCTTTCATATATGTCACTGGAGTAATCTGGGAAGGCGAAAGCGAGGTGATGATCCCGAGCCAGGAGAACTGCCTATTTGATAATCACCGTTATGTACCTACGAGCGATAGGAAGGGGATTGGGGTATGCTGGCTACAGTATTTTTTAGTGTACCTTTCAATAAGAAACCTTACGTGTCACTTTAGGTGGCACGTTTTTTATTGCCCTTAGAGTGGATGTTGAGTATAGGAATCAGGTTTTATAGATATTAAACAGATGGACACATTTTGAGGTTGATGTGGTCCAATAAGATAAAGCTCGAGTGATTCATATATCTAACAATTCGCAGGTACGGTGCGCTGTTTCTCGGTATGGTTTCGAGTTGAAAAGGAGGCACATATATGTCTGACAAAAAGACTTCAAAGGATGCTGAACGTGATTTATTAGCACCTGTATCCTTTGATGAGTTTAAGAAACCTACGTATGAACAATGGCAGGCCGAGGTTGAAAAAGCGTTAAAAGGTGGCGACTTCCATAAGAAGATGTTCACTAAAACCTATGAGGGAATTACGTTACAACCAATTTACACGCCTGCATTGCATGGAGAAAAAATTCCAAAGGGTGTATATCCTGGAGCAGGTGAGTTCCTACGTGGCACAAAGGCAAGTGGTTATATTAAAGACTCTTGGGGCGTATCCCAATATGTAGACGAATCCTTTCCTAAGGATGCTAACCATGCAAGTTTATACGAAATTGTAAAAGGTGGCACCATTCACAATATTCGCCTTGATGAAGCAACACGCCATGATCAAGATGTGCAAGTAGGCGCAGCTGTTGGTATCGGCGGTACATCTCTGTCTACAATGGATGATTGTAGACAATTAATTGAGCGCTTTAATTTAAAGGAAAATCCTTTATATATTGAAACAGGTGCTTCTGCAGCTATCTTGCTCGGTATGTTAGCGGCTACGGTGAAAGGCTCTAAAAAACAGACCTCTGACTTGAAAGGTCTCGTTGGTGCAGACCCTATTGGTGTTTGGGCTAAAGATGGTACATTGCATATGTCTTTAGATACAGCCTTTGATGAAATGGCACATACTGTTGTATGGGCTAAAGAACAAGCTCCAGAGCTTAAAACTGTACTCGTATCTGGTGATGTATACGCTAATGGTGGCGCGAACGATGTGCAAGAGGTTGCGTATGCATTGGCAACAGCAGTTTGCTATGTGCGTCAATTAGCACAACGGAACATCGATATTCACACTATTGCTAACAGCATGATGTTTACATTCTCCTTGGGTGCAAACTTCTTCATGGAAATTGCTAAATTACGTGCATTACGTGTGCTTTGGGCGCGCATCATGGAAGCGTTCGGTGCCGAAGAAGCTGACCGTGCTGTTCATGTACACGGCAGAACATCGGCTTTCACAAAAACTGTATACGACCCATATGTAAACTTGTTGCGCAATACAACACAAGCATTCTCTGGCGTTGTAGGCGGTTTAAATAGCCTTGAAGTGTCCCCATTCGACCAACCAATTCGCAAAGCTGACGATTTCTCTCGCCGTATTGCCCGTAATATTCAAGTGATGTTACAAACTGAGTTCGAGTTACGTCAACCAGTGGACCCTGTAGGTGGTTCTTGGTATGTGGAAACATTGGCAGCTGAATTATGCGAAAAAATTTGGGCCGAGTTCCAAACTATTGAGTCTAAAGGTGGTATCATAGCAGCCTTGAAAGAAGGCTATCCACAAGCTCAAGTTAAAGCAGTTCTTGATGAACGCTTCAAAAACCTTGCATTCCGCAAAGATGTGGCTGTAGGTAACAACATGTATGCGAATATGACTGAAGAATTGCTTGATCCAAAACCAGAAAATCAAGAAACATTGCGTCAAAAACGGGTTGCTCAAATCGAAGAGTACTTGGCGAGTGCGGAGCCAGATGCGGTTGTGAAAGCACAGGCTACCCTAGAAGCAGGTACGACAGAGCCAGGCGCTTTGATTGGCCTTATTGAACTCGGTGCATTACAAAAATTAACAATACGTCAAATCCGCAAGGCTTTAGATGCTGGCGATATTGCATCCGAAACGATTGAATCCATTGCAGCCCATCGCTGGACTGAACAGTTTGAAGCACTTCGCATGCGCACTGAGAATTATAAACAACGTACGAAAGATAATGTGAAGGTATTCTTGGCTAACATGGGGCCAATCCCTCAACATAAACCTCGTGCGGACTTCTCCACAGGCTTCTTCGAAGTAGGGGCTTTTGAAGTTATCAAAAATGATGGCCATGAAACAACGGCTGATGCGGCGAAAGCTGCTCGTGAAAGTGGTGCTGATGTAGTTGTTATCTGTTCTACAGATGATACCTATCCAGAATTGGTACCACCACTCGCTAAGGAATTGAAAGAAACTATGCCGCATGTAACGGTTATTTTAGCAGGGGCACCTCCTAAGGACTTAGAACCTGTATACCGTGAAGCTGGCGTGGACGACTTCATTTCTGTTCGTGCAAATTGTTACGAAATCTTGAATACGTTACAAGATAAGAAAGGGATGTGAGCTCATGTTTAAAAATCCAGACTTCTCCTCTCTTGGCTTGGGATCTCAGACAGCAACATCTCGCGATGCATGGCTTGCTGAACTTCAAAAAGAAACAGGAAAAAGCTTTGAAGATTTATATAATACAACAATGGAGCAAATCCAACTAAAGCCTCTCTATACAGAGATGGATTATGAAGGAATGACACACCTTGACTATATGGCTGGTGTACCTCCATTCTTGCGTGGACCTTATTCCACAATGTATGTTACTCGTCCTTGGACAGTACGTCAGTACGCTGGTTTCTCCACAGCGGAAGAATCCAATGCGTTCTATCGTCGTAACTTGGCAGCGGGCCAAAAAGGTTTGTCTATCGCCTTTGACCTTGCTACTCACCGTGGTTATGACTCCGATCATCCTCGTGTAGTAGGTGATGTTGGTAAAGCGGGTGTTGCGGTAGACTCCATCCTCGACATGGAAATTCTATTCTCCGGTATCCCTCTTGATCAAATGTCCGTATCCATGACAATGAACGGCGCCGTATTGCCAGTAATGGCGTTCTACATCTTGGCTGGTGAAGAACAAGGCGTAGATAAAAAGGTTATGGCTGGTACAATCCAAAATGATATCTTGAAAGAGTTCATGGTACGTAATACCTATATTTACCCTCCAGCTACATCTATGCGTATTATCGGTGATATCTTTGCGTATACATCCCAGTACATGCCTAAGTTCAACAGTATCTCCATTTCTGGCTACCATATGCAAGAAGCGGGCGCTACTGCAGATATCGAATTAGGTTACACATTGGCCGATGGTCTCGAATATATCCGTACCGGTGTTAATGCAGGCCTTCACGTTGACCAGTTCGCACCACGGTTGTCCTTCTTCTGGGCAATCGGTAAAAACTACTTCATGGAAGTGGCAAAAATGCGTGCGGCTCGTATGTTGTGGGCTAAGATTATCAATAGCTTCGGCTCTGAAAATCCTAAATCCATGGCACTTCGTACACATAGCCAAACATCTGGTTGGTCTCTTACAGAACAAGATCCGTTCAACAACGTGGCTCGTACATGTATGGAAGCGATGGGTGCTGCGTTAGGTCATACGCAATCTCTACATACCAATGCGCTTGACGAAGCCATTGCGTTGCCTACGGACTTCTCTGCACGTATTGCGCGTAATACTCAGCTTTACATCCAAGATGAAACTAAGGTATGTAAGGTTATCGATCCATGGGGCGGTTCCTACTATGTAGAAGCGTTGACAGACGAATTGATTCGTCGCGCTTGGGGTCATATCCAAGAAATCGAATCCCTTGGCGGTATGGCGAAAGCTATCGATACAGGGCTTCCTAAGATGCGTATCGAAGAAGCTGCTGCACGTCGCCAAGCTCGTATCGACTCTGGTCGTGAAGCGATTATTGGTATCAATAAATATCGTCTAGATAAAGAAGATCCATTGGATATCCTCGACGTAGATAACACAGCTGTACGGGAAGCGCAAATTCGTCGTCTCGAACAATTGCGTGCTAACCGGGATGAAGAAAAGGTTCAATCCTGTCTTGAAGCGATCACAAAGGCTACAGAATCGGGCGAAGGCAACTTGCTTGCCCTTGCACTTGAAGCGGCTCGTGCTCGTGCATCCTTGGGTGAAATTTCCTTTGCTGTTGAAAAGGTATGCGGTCGTCATAAAGCGGTTATTCGCTCTATTTCCGGTGTATACTCCAGCGAATTTGAAGATGACGATGTAATCAAAGAAGTACGCCAAATGGCAGATAACTTTGAAGAACTCGAAGGTCGTCGTCCTCGTATCATGATTGCGAAGATGGGCCAAGACGGTCATGACCGTGGTGCCAAAGTTATCGCTACATCCTTCGCGGATATGGGCTTTGACGTGGATATCGGACCTTTGTTCCAAACTCCAGAAGAAACAGCACAAGATGCGGTGGATAATGACGTTCATATTGTCGGATTTAGTTCTCTTGCGGCGGGGCATAAGACATTATTGCCTCAACTTGTAGAGGAACTCAACAAGCGGGGCCGTGGAGATATTTTAGTTGCCATCGGCGGCGTAATCCCTGCTCAGGACTATGAATTCCTACGCGAACATGGCGCAGTGGCTATCTTTGGCCCTGGTACAGTTTTGCCAGTAGCGGCGAAAAAATTACTAGAAACATTGACTAGTCACGTTCAAGACGAGTCTCATGACTGATAACAAACGGCCTACTCCGGATGAATTGCGCAATACACAGGACGCAACTTTCACCACTGGTGAAGGCAAAGCCCCTGAATTAGGTGTAAAAAACGCAAGCACCGAGGGTAGTACCTATCGTCCCGACTGGGTGCCAGAAGAAGCGAAGAAAGATGACACTTACGCGTGTCACGTAATGAAAGGCGTCAAGGAAATGCATGACGGCCTCTTATCTAGCTCTGCTCATCTGGCTCCAGCGGTACGTCCCGTACAGCGGCGAAAGAAATTAACTGTCGCTGATTATGTACGCGGTATCGAGCAGGGGGACCGCGTTATACTTTCACGGGCTATCACATTAGTAGAAAGTAATAATAAGGACCATTTCAAACTAGCTCAACAAGTGTTGCAAGCCGTATTGCCTCGTACGGGCAAGGCATTACGCATCGGTATTACTGGTGTGCCTGGGGCTGGTAAAAGTACGTTTATTGAAGCCTTCGGTAACATGCTCATTGAAGCTGGTTACAAGGTTGCCGTACTGGCTGTAGACCCTACGAGCCAAGTCACAAAAGGCAGTATCTTGGGTGATAAAACGCGGATGGAAACGTTGACGAAACACCCAGAGGCTTATATTCGTCCATCGCCAGCTGGTGGTACACTAGGCGGTGTGGCTCGTAAAAGTAGAGAAACTATGCTACTTTGCGAGGCTGCTGGGTACGATATTATTCTCGTCGAAACCGTTGGGGTTGGGCAAAGCGAAGTCACCGTGCGCTCCATGGTAGACTTCTTTATGCTCATCGTTTTAACGGGGGCAGGCGATGAATTGCAAGGCATCAAAAAAGGCGTTATGGAACTTGCTGATGCTATTGTGGTCAACAAGGCTGATGGGGATAACCTCAAACGAGCTCTCATTGCTCGTAGCGACTACGACCGTATGTTGCATTATATCCGTCCGGCTACGGAAAAATGGAAGACTCAAGCCTACACATGTTCAGCTGTCACAAAGGATGGCCTCGATGAATTGTGGGATGTTATCCAAGAGTTCACTGAACAAGGCAAAGAAAATGGGGTCTTCTTAAAACGCCGTCAAGAACAATCCCTCCGTTGGGTGCGCGATATGATTGACGAACACTTGCACAACCTATTCTTTAACAATGTAGTCATTCAAGGTCGTATGGGCGAAGTCGAAAATGCTGTCTTAGATGGTGAAATGAGCGAATCACAAGCCGTTGAAGAATTAATTGGCGTGTTCGATAAGTCTTTGCAATAAGTAGATCGGTAAATAGATATTGTATTGTTAAATATGTATTGTATTGCTAAATACATATTAGATAAGCCGGCATAACTTATCTTAATACGAACTCTGTTAGCAATCGTATGTATTTCGATATAATTAAAGATGTATTTGTAAAAGGCATAGTATCAATTTCACTGTTGGATTTAGATCAATAGTAGTTGTATACTATGCCTTTTTCTCTGTCATAATAACTAGTTCTGATTAATTGTCTAATAAAAGATGATTAATATATAAGTTCATCTTTTTAAAATGCAAAAGTCAGTGTATAATTAAGTTATAATATTTATTTATCGTTTAATGTTACGAGAGGGGCATTCAAATGAACAAAAAATTATTATTACCTGTAGGTGTAGTCGTTCTAATTATTGGTATTGCGATTCTATTATTAAATCCAGATCCATCGGCGGCTAATTTGGAAATTGCGAGAAACGCTACAAATGCTCAAGCGGCAGCAAAGGCGATTTCTGAGAATAACCAATCTTACACATTGTGGTATTCTATTGGTATGTTCTGTAGCGGTTTAGGCATTGCACTGTCAGTAGGTGGCTTCATTGTAGGCTTTATTAAAAAAGACTAATCTATTTAGGAACGTATCAAAGGCTGTACTAGAATGTATATCATTTCTAGTGCAGCCTTTTTGTATTTTAATTTTAGGGTTATAGGACAAAACGTGTTGGTTTTGCCCTATAACCCTAATTTTATCCTGTGGACTTTAGCTAGCTTATGTCTATCTAGCGAATTAGTCTATATTTATCTTGCAAGTCATCCTATATCTATTTATGTTGTGGTTTTACGCTCTATATCTGTTTTCGGTGGGATAAAACGTGGTATAATTAACCCGGATAGAGCCTAAAAGTATGTGGCTTTTGGAGGTTAGTATGAGTAGTATAGCGCATTTATTTGCAGCTGGTGGATTTGTTATGTATCCGCTAGTGATTTTTTTACTGTTTACCTTGATGATTGGCATTGAACGTATCTTTTTATATCGGAAGTTTACAAAGGACTTGCGCCGTTTTAATAAGGTCTTAGAAAAGAACCAATCTTGGATTATGTTACCAAGTGTTTTGGAACGGGATACAGAGGAACTTGGTTCTTTATTTGCCCGTGCTATCCGCAGTGCAAAGAATTATAATGGCTTGGAAAACCGCCTTCAAGATGTAGTGTCGTACGCTGATGAACGTTTAAAACGCGGCCTTAGTTGGCTCAGCATGATTGTAACAATGGCTCCGTTATTGGGGTTGCTAGGGACGGTCCTCGGTATGATTCGTGCGTTTGCCGTGGTAGGTGGCGACATTGGGGCCCCAACTATTATTACAGGTGGTGTTTCTGAGGCCTTAGTGGCAACGGCTACAGGTTTGACCGTGGCCATTATTGCGCTTGGCTTTCATAGTTACTGTGCGGCAAAGGTCAACGATTCTGTGGCGACATTAGAACATGAGTGCGGTAATATCCTTGATGCGTACAATGAGGAACATGATATATGAGACGACGCACATTAGGGGTTAAAAAAGAGCCTACCATCATGATTATTCCCATGATTGATATCGTATTTTTCTTACTCGTATTCTTCATGGTAGGCACGCTGTATATGAATACAGAGCAACAAATTCCGCTAAATTTACCATCTGCATCGACGTCTACGGCGAAGTCTATCGAACCTATCACCATTACCTTGACTACAACGCACACGCTATATATTGATAATCAGGAAATTTCTTCGGATCGTTTGGCGCAAGAGGTCAAATCTATCGTTACACAAGCTCCTCAACAAGCTTTTGTTATCCGAGCCTCAAAAGATGTGTATTATAACGAGGTTATTGAGCTTTTGGATATGCTCAAGGTGAACGGTGCTAAATACATTAGCGTCGCTACGGAACGGAAGTGATTCCATGTTTGAATCACATTATCTGAAACCTTTTATTGTGTCTTTAGGCATTACAATCATGCTTATCTCTGGTATGGGGCTTTCCTTACGTGGTATCGTTGGAACAGGTGTGGCTTATGATGCAGCAGAGGTTAGCTTTCATCTGCCTGATGATAGTGAAAGTGATGCGGAAACTACCGCTATTGAGCCTATATCTAAGGATAAGCCATCGGTTGAACCTCCGACTCCGGATGGGCCTGCGCCTAAGGCGGATCCCCTTGTAACAGAAAATACAGGTGATGAAAGCATTCACAATTTAAATGCCAATAAGACTACATCTAATGCTCGTCGCGAATGGGCCGTTCCAAAGGCCATAGAATCGGAAACAACTAATAATGAACAAGCTGTAGTTACGGGTGGAAATGATTCTAAAGATGGTAAATTTTCTAAGTCTGACAATGCTCCTATGGGTAAGGATATAACATCTGATCCTAATGCCAATGGAAATGGCTTTGCCGAAGCTAGTGATTTATCCTTCCTATCTGATCTTGCGTGGGGGCTCCTAACACCAGGGCAACAAGCGCTTTTACAAAAGTCGGATATCAACCCCCAAGAATATTTAAGAACTGTACAAGAACAGGGGAAGGGGTCAATCGTAACAGGTAGGGTTGTAGTGCGCGTTAACTTTGATGTTGATGGACATGTCATCGTGGGAGAACATACACCGCTTATCGCAGAAGATGTGCCGCAACCTGTAAAAGAGGAAGCAATGCGCATCGTTAAAAGCAGTGGTTCTATTATCAATCGAAGAGGGGAACCTGTATATTTAGCAGTCCCTGTTGTTTTAGGACAATAAAGAGGCATATCTTACATACATTAGTATGTGATATGCCTCTTTGTTATGGTTGTAAAAAATGATTGTATTGATTGATACTATGTATTACTATGAAATACTTGTTCTATCTGAGTCATGTTGAGTTATATTTCAAGGATTAATTATATGTATTGTATTAATTTTGATTGGTAAGTATTGTTTTCGTGGAGTTGAAGACGGCTAGATATACGATGGCGCCGCCGATGAATAATGTGACTTGCATAGGAGTGCTGAATTGATCAGCTCGCCACAATGCAAAAGCATAGAAGAACATGGTAATCAACATGATGAGAAATGCGATGATAACGCGTACATTTGTGTTTACTGCTAAGGATGTAGTAATACGCGATTTATTCATTATTACGTAAATTAAAGATACTACGATGTCTGCCGTAAAGATGGAGAAGATAAAGTTATAATCAAACTCGCCCAAAAGGACTACCGCCAAGCCGATAAAGCTGAGCCCAAAGAATAGACGTAATAGAATACCTATAGTATTAGATTCGTTGCGCTGTGCGCGGCGTTCTTTACGATTTAAAGTTGCCATGAAAGCCTCCCCCATAGTAGAAATGTTTGTTACTATTAGTATAAAGCTCGTGTGTAGATTGAGCAATTATTCGCAGTACATTTAGTCTGTATGTTTATTATATATCACAATGTATAGCTATGATATATTATAAATTAATTTATTACTATATAACTATATGAGAAATCAAAGTGAGAGATTATGATTCAAGTTATTCTTACCTATATTGTTAATGTTATTATTGTATTTGTATTTTTTCCTATTTTAGAATCTGTAGTTCAATATGTGTATCCGTTTTCATGGGACTGGCTTATAAAACCGCTACATTTAGTGGATAAGCTCGATGTATATATTATTATATCCTTTGCGTTGCCTATTATTGTGGCCATCGGATTATTTTTGCCACCTTTTAGTTGGATTGTCCATGTATTGCAAGGTGAAAGAAAACCAAATGCAGAAGAATCTGAATATATTGAACCGCTGTTTGAGGAATTATGTGCATTTAGCGGTGTAGCACGTAACTCACTGATATTGCGCATGCGTACAGATGAGGAAATTAATGCCTTTGCATCTGGATTAAATCACATTACGATTTATACAGGAGCCTTGTATTCGTTAGATAAACGGCATTTATTAGGTGTTCTTGCCCATGAATTAGGCCATTTACGGCATCGTGATACTATCTATTTAACCATTACCTATGCTATGGATCGACTAGGGCAATTAATTTTAAATCTTGTAATATATCTAAATTTTGCTTTAAATATACTGGCTATTATACCAATTGTTAATATCGTAGTACGTATTATTCAATTAATTCTTATCGTTATGATTGCAATCGTGAAATATGTACTTCTATTACCGAAGTGGATTACCTATTATTTTGATAGCCGTCGTCGAGAGTATGCTGCTGATGCCTATGCCGTTTCGATTGGTTTGGGGCGGGAGCTGCGTGATGGTCTAGTTTCATTAGGACTTGCTACTGAACAAATTGGTATTCTAGAGAATGGTGAATTATATGATTGTGAAAGTACAGGATTTTTCAGTCGCTTGTTTATTACTCATCCAAAAATGATTAAGCGAATACAACGTATCAATGAAGGGATAGAGGTATATAATCTCAAGCAAAGTCTTAAAGAAAATCGTTAAAGTGATAATTAATTTAATAAATACGAACAATAAGTAAAATTAATATAATTATCATTCGGAAAATTTAGTTCCGTTCGTTGAATGGAGCTTTCACATATGGTACAATAATCCTATAAATCTAGCTTTTATCATGCAAAGGAGACATCATGATACCACGTTATACACGAGAAGAAATGGGCCATATTTGGAGCGAACGCAACGAATTCGACACAATGTTATTGGTGGAGACCCTCGCATCTGAGGCACAAGCTGAGTTGGGCGTTATTCCTAAAGAAGCGGCGAAAACAATTCGGGAAAAGGGCAATTTCGACGTTGAGCGCATTCATGAGATCGAAAAGGAAACGAATCATGATATCATTTCCTTCGTAACAGCAGTGGGCGAATACGTAGGTCCTGAAGCGGCTAAATACATCCATCTTGGCCTTACCTCTACAGATGTGAAAGATACGGCGCTTGGGTACATGATGAAACAAGCCTGCGATATCTTAATTGATGACTTAAAGCGTTTGCACGAAGTATTGCGTCGTCGTGCAGCTGAGTTCAAATATACTCCTATGATTGGCCGTACCCACGGCATCCACGGCGAACCAACTACATTCGGTTTGAAATTGGCGTTGTGGATGGCAGAGGTAGAACGTGATATTGAACGCATGGAGCATGCGCGTAAAAGCGTTGCCGTTGGTAAATTGTCCGGCGCTGTTGGTACATACTCCAATATCGATCCATTCGTAGAACAATATGTGTGTGAAAAATTAGGCCTTGAACCTGTTAAAATTGCTACGCAAGTGGTGCAACGTGACCGCCATGCTGAGTTGTTGTCTACCATCGCTGTTGTAGGCGGTACATTAGACAAAATCGCATTGGAAATCCGTCACTTACAACGTACAGAGGTACGCGAAGCAGAAGAATATTTCAGCCCTAAACAAAAGGGTTCCTCTGCGATGCCTCATAAACGCAACCCTATCACATGTGAAAGAATTTGCGGCATGGCTCGCTTGCTTCGTGGCTATGCACAATCTGCTTACGAAGATCAAGCATTGTGGCATGAACGCGATATTTCTCATAGCTCTGTAGAACGCGTGATCTTGCCGGATGCGACAATCGCATTAAATTATATGTTGCACCTAACAATTCGCACCATTGATAAATTGTTGGTATACCCTGAAACCATGCTTAAAAATCTTAACCTCACAGGGGGACTCGTATTTAGCCAAACAATTTTGACACACCTTGTAGATAAAGGTGCGGTACGTGACGAAGCATACCGTTGGGTTCAAAAACATGCTATGGAACGCTGGCTTGAAGGCAAAGACTTTGCAACAGGTTTAAAAGCTGATGAAAATATTAAGAAATACATGACTGATGAGGAAATTGATGCATGCTTCGACCCATATAAATTGCTAAGACATGTAGATACAATCATGGCTCGCTTTGGCCTATAATTGTAGGGACTTCCCACATAACATATGAAAGACTAGGGTAGGTATAGACGACAAGACTATGGCACATGCATTAGGTGTTGGCTATATCTACCCTTTTTGTTTAAAAGCAATATACCATTTTAGATAGAAGTATATAATTTTAACAGGTAATTATAAATTAGTTTCCTAGCAGGCTTTTATATACTCGTCTTACATTAGAAATTATCTATTTGTTTTAGGAGGTTATATGAAACGTATGATACGAAAGTACGGACCGCCTATTTTTCACTGCATCAATGATTTTGGTCAAGGTTCCTTAGCGGCGCTCATTCCGTTTTTCATCGCTAACTTTGGCCTTAATTACTATCAATCGGCGACCATTATCTTCTGTAACACCGTGGTGGCCTCCATCGCACAGCCCATATTGGGTTATGTGGCGGATCGGTGGCGCGTGCCCTGGTTTATTCCCGTTGGCTTTACGGTGACTCTCGTGTCCATTAGCGCCATGGCAATGGCTACGAGTTATGAAATGATTCTTGCTCTGTCGCTTTTGGCGGGGGTAGGGGCAGCATTATTCCATCCTGAGGCGGCTCTTCTTGTGAATCGTACGCAATCCCATGAAATCGGGAATGCCATGGGACGTTTCGCAGTCGGCGGCAGTGCGGGCTTTGCTTTGGGTCCTCTCATCGCTGGTGGTGTTTACGTTTTCGGCGGGCAATTTTTATGGGTTTTTACGGCTATAGCCTTGCTGGGAGTGTTGCTATATTGGTACGCCTTTGCGGGACAAACTGATACGAGTAATGCTGGTGAAAGTAAACGCTCTGTCAAATCGAGTGCCACTGGAACGAATGATTGGGTGAGCTTCAGCAAGCTATTTTTTGTCATAGCTTCTCGATCAATTTTATTCTCCGTACTATCTATCTTTATTCCAATCTTGTATATTACCGTTATTAACGGCGAAGCCAGTGCATCGAGTTTGGCTCTTACTATGTATTTTGCCATGGGCGCAGTCCTTACCTATATGGGCGGGGCTTTGTCCGATAAATTAGGCTTCCTTAAAACGGTACGCTTAGGGAATCTTATTTTTTTGCCATCTGTTTTAGTATTTATCTTTGTACCAAATATATGGGGCTTCTTCGGTGCCATGATACCGATGGCCTTTGGCGTATTCTCACAATACGGTCCCATTACCGTTTTAGGGCAAAAATACCTGGCTAAAAACGCAGGCTTTGCGTCGGGCGTTACTTTGGGATTAGGGATAACTCTTGGTGGCCTTGTGGCACCTTATATTGGACACTTAGCAGATATTTACGATGTACAAACAGCGTTGATGACCCTGGTGCCTGTAGGATTGATGGGGCTACTGATGAGCTTTTGGCTAAAAGAACCAAAATAATATCGCTGCAATAAATCATATTAAAGATGTAATGGTAGGTAAGTAGCTAAATTGTATGAAAGAACTAAAATAGAATATTTTGACTCGTTAAAATGTCAATACATGGGAGGTGACCAATGGTCACCTCCCATGTGTTTACTTTAATAAACCGGTTATTTATATTGATTATAGTAAGATTTTGACTTTCTATATCTCAATATCTTTACTTGATATATGTTTTAACATATAATAAAGTAAAGATTTCTTCTAGTATTAGGAGGAATATCATGGATACGTTTTCTGTTGTTTTTTATGAAACTCTAAGTGGAGATAAACCAGCAAAAGTATTCTTAAATGAACTTTCAGATAAGCAGCGAGCTAAAACAATACGAGATCTAAAGATACTTGAATTATATGGCAATCGTTTGAGGGAACCTCAGTCTAAATATTTAGAAGATGGTGTTTATGAGTTACGAACAAAGCAAGGATCGAATATTTCTCGGATATTATATTTCTTTTTTGTAGGTAGACGAATTGTATTAACTAATGGTTTTGTAAAGAAGTCTATGAAAACGCCTAAAAGTGCAATTGAATTAGCTGTTAAATATAAAAATGACTATATTGAGAGGTATACATAATATGGAAACGTTAAATCAATATTTAGAGAAACAATTAAAAAATCCGAAGTTTAAAAAAGAGTGGGATGCGTTAGATGATGAGTATCAAATTATTCAGAATATAGTTGAGGCGCGATTAGCAGCACATATGACTCAGATGCAATTATCTGAATTAACCGGTATTACACAATCCGATATTAGCAAGATTGAAAATGGAAATGGAAATCCATCTTTGAAAACATTGCAGAAGATAGCTCGTGCTTTTGGGAAGAAACTAAAGATTGAATTTGTATAAATACTTTCACAGAGTCCGAACATTGTTGTATAATAAAAATGAATTGTTTCGACTGTTATATGGAGGATATAGATATGGCAACTAGTATGGTTATCGGCACTCAATGGGGTGACGAGGGGAAAGGTAAAATTGTTGACTGGATCGCAGAACGTGCGGATGTTGTGGTGCGCAGTCAAGGTGGTAATAACGCGGGTCATACTGTTGTAGTTGATGATAAAGCGTTTGCACTTCGCCTTTTGCCAAGTGGTATCTTATACGATAATAAACAAAATATCGTGGGTACTGGTGTTGTTATCGATCCTAAAGTTTTGTTACAAGAAATTGAAGGCCTTGAAAAGCAAGGCAGATCTGCTAAATCCCTTCAAATTTCCGACCGTGCACATGTCATTATGCCATACCATATCGCTCTAGATACTGCGGAAGAAGCATCTAAAGGGGATGCTAAAATCGGTACTACTAAAAATGGTATTGGTCCTTGTTACGCTGATAAAATCAATCGTATCGGTATCCGTATTTGCGATTTGTATGATATGGAAGCATTTAAACAAAAATTAGCGTACAATGTAGAGTTCAAAAATAAAATGCTTACGAAGGTATACGATGCTGAACCTGTTAACTACGATGAAATCTTAGCGGATTACACCAAATACGCTGAAGCGTTGAAGCCTTATGTAACAGATACTAATGTGGCTGTTCTCAAAGCTGTAAAAGAGGATAAAAAGGTATTGTTCGAAGGTGCTCAAGCTACTATGCTCGACCTTGATCATGGTACATATCCATTCGTAACATCCTCTCATCCAATCGCAGGTGGTGCTTCCACAGGCGCTGGTGTGGGTCCTAACTACTTGAAAAATATCTTTGGCGTTGTAAAAGCGTATGCTACACGTGTTGGTGCGGGCCCGTTCCCTACAGAGCTTCTTAACGAAACTGGCGATAACCTTCGTGAACTTGGTCATGAGTTCGGCACTGTAACGGGTCGTCCTCGTCGTTGTGGTTGGTTAGACCTCATGGTTGTAAAATACGCAGCAGGTCTTAACAGCCTTGATTATTTGGCTATTACTCGCTTGGATATTCTTGATACTTTCAAAGAATTGAAAATCTGTGTAGGTTACAAATTAAATGGTAAAGACGTAGAAGGCTTCCCAGCTAACTTGAAAGATCTTGAAGCATGCGAAGCAGTGTACGAAACATTGCCAGGTTGGGAAACTGATATTTCTGGTATTCGTGAATACGACAAATTGCCTGAAAATGCTCGTAAATATGTAGAACGCATTGCTGAAGTAACAGGTGTACCTTTGGGTATCGTATCCGTTGGCCCTAACCGTAGCCAAACTATCGACTTAGTAAATGTATTCTAAGCTATACTAATTTGATATAATAGGAAATTTGTATTTGGTAGCATTGATATAATATTATACATTTTAATATTTTTTGCTATGCAATCGATTTATAGAATTATACAGATATGACCCCTCGTAGAGGGGTCTTTTGTGTTGAATAGATGTAGAATATAAACGTGGATACTCTATATCTAATCCTTTAGGTTGCTACAGTGGTGCGGTATATCGAAGTATGCTATATAGTTATTAAAGTGTGAGTATATCGAGAAATATATAATAAATAATAGAGCACAATTGTTATATATACAGAAAAATGTATATTCAGATAAATCTATAAAATGAAAATTTGTTTAAAATATTCATTTTATACAAAGAGATACGTGCTTAAATTAGTTTATAATGAGACGAAATTTACTTATCTATAATTTTTTTGTATTCATAATAAATTATTAAGATACAAATATAAAGAAAAAAATAGATTTACATTAAGAAATAGTATATAATAGTACCAAGAAGTAGATTGATATTTTTTGATAAGGATCTGAGGAGTTAAAGATATGGTTGAAGTTTCTTACGAACGTTTAGCGACGATTTTTAAGGCATTAAGTGATGAAACAAGATTACACATCATCGATATGTTGTCTTGCAATGAATTATGTGCAGCCGATATTTTAGCGAGCTTCAATTTGTCTCAATCTACGTTGAGTTACCACATGAAAATCTTAATTGATGCAGGTGTAGTCAACTCTCAACGTAATGGTTTATGGACGCGTTACTCCATTAATGAAGCTACATTTGCCGATATTTTAGATATTCTCCCTCAATTATATAAAACTAAAGATGAGTGCATTTGTGCGCAGATTAAATACTGCCGCATTTCTGAGCACGAAAAAGAAGCGTAACAATGAGACGTTGGATTATGCATGTTGATATGGATGCATTCTTCGCGTCCATAGAACAACTGGATCATCCAGAGTATAAAGGCCACCCCGTAATCGTGGGTGGTCTTTCTTCACGTGGTGTTGTAGCTACCTGTTCCTATGAGGCTCGAAAATTTGGTGTTCACTCTGCGATGCCAATCTCGAGGGCTAAGAAACTCTGTCCTGATGGCATCTATGTATATCCTCGGATGGATCGATATAAAGAAGTGTCGAACCAAATTTTTTCCATCATGAAAGAATTCACCCCTTATATTGAGCCTCTATCTATTGATGAAGCCTTTCTTGAAGTGAGCGGCATGTCTACCATGTATAGTGGTCCTAAAGCACTAGGACAAGCCATTAAAGATCGTGTATTCGAGAAAACAGGACTTATTATCTCTGCAGGCTTAGCACCCAATAAATTTCTTGCTAAATTAGCCTCTGATTTAGATAAGCCAGATGGTCTTGTGGTCATCCCATACGGTCGTGAAAAAGAGGTGCTAGCTCCTTTGCCTATTAAACGTATTTGGGGTGTTGGCCCTCGGACAGAGAAAATTTTGAGAAATGGCGGCTTTCATTTGATGCGCCATATTCAGGCCTTGCCTGATGAAAGCAGTTTGATTCCTCTCGTTGGGAATCAGGCGAAGCGCATATGGGAACTCGCGAATGGTATCGATGATAGACCTGTTGAAACAGATCGTAAGATACAATCTATTGGAGCCGAGGAAACCTACGAAGAAGACCTCACAGAGGGCAGTGCGATTGAACTAGAGTTTAGATACTTTGCAAACCGTTTGTCTAAACGTCTACGTAAGCGCAATCTCTATGGTCACACTGTATCTATTAAGGTGCGCTACGATGATTTCACTACCGTATCAAGACAAAAACGTTTAGATACACCATCAGACCATGAGTATGTATTTTTTGAAACTGCGCTGCTCTTGTGGAATAAGCTCATGCAAGATAAAACGAGTAAGAATCCGAAAGGTACAAAGAAAGACGTAGAAGCACTAGGGGCAACTATGAAAGTGAAATCTACTGATTTTAGATATAGTAGTTCTAAAGATAATCGTTCTAACCATATTGGTTCTAAATATAGTACTTCTAAATATAGTAGTTCTAGTGAGATTACTTTTATGGATCCGCCGGGTCCTATCCGTTTATTAGGCCGTACTGTGAGTGGTCTCGATGAGAAGGTTCCTATGCAGGACAGTCTCTTTGAATCCCCACAGGATAAAACAGAGGATAAGCTATCTAGTGTGTTAGACTCCTTAGAGTCTAAATTTGGTGAAACCGCTGTCATGAGTGGGGCGTTATGGCAACGCTTTCACGGAGACAATGGAATACGCAGAAAACGGTCAGAGTTGAAAGCGGCAATGGATGCACAGCCTGATCAAGAGGATGGGGAGTCTATTAATGTTGATGTAGTCTCAACTAAAGAGGCTAATCGGTCTACAATTGTAGATACACACCCATCTATTGAAGGACCTAAAAAGACCGTCAAAAAGGACTTATAAAGATTATATTGAATACTTTCGCTAATATAATTGTTCGTGTTACAATATGGGTGTAGTGTTAATAAATTACCGCAAGAGAGGTATAGATATGA
>OGEH01000174.1_pt1 | contig 50295 bp, 37 predicted proteins | sample 1570681 | NCBI WGS metagenome assembly OGEH01 (sample SAMEA2582126, study PRJEB24529) | metagenome | biome: Human gut stool | place: China | collected 2011 | reverse complement strand
GCGGCCGATAAAGGCGCCGCCGATAGCGCGAAAAAGCCGGATAGCGCGCAGCTGGCGACGTTAAAAGAAAAAAGCCAGGGCAAGGCTTTGACGTTGCTCGACGCTTCTGAAGTGCAGCTCGATGGCGCAGCGACGCTGGTGCTGACCTTCTCCATTCCGCTCAAACCGGATCAGGATTTCTCCCACAGCGTGCATCTGGTCGATAAGAAAAGCGGCAAGGTTGACGGCGCGTGGGAGCTGGCGCCGAATCTCAAAGAGCTGCGTCTGCGCCACCTCGAGCCAAAGCGTGAATTGATCGTCACCGTTGACCCAACGCTCATTGCCCTCAATGACGCCACCCTCGGCAGCCCTTTTGAAAAAAACATCGCTACTCGCGATATCGCGCCGAGCGTCGGTTTCGCCAGCCGCGGTTCGCTGCTGCCGGGGAAAGTGGTCGCCGGGCTGCTAGTGATGGCGCTGAACGTCGACAATGTCGATGTCAATTTCTTCCGTATTAAGCCGGAATCACTCTCAGCCTTCGTCAGTCAGTGGGAATACCGTAACTCGTTAAGTAATTGGGAATCAGACGAACTGTTGAAGATGGCCGACCTGGTTTATAGCGGACGCTTCGATCTCAACCCGGCGCGTAATACCCGTGAAAAGCTGCTGCTGCCGCTTAACGACATCAAGCCGCTCCAGCAGCCAGGCGTCTATGTGGCGGTGATGAACCCGGCCGGTCATTATAGCTACAGTAACGCGGCAACGCTGTTCACCCTCAGCGATATCGGCGTCTCGGCGCATCGCTACCACAACCGGCTCGATGTCTTCACCCAGAGCCTCGAAAATGGCGCCGCGCAGTCGGGAATTGAAGTGCAATTGCTAAACGCCAAAGGGCAGACGCTGGCGCAGGCGAAAAGCGATAGCCAGGGTCATGTTACTCTGCAAACCGATAAAGAGGCGGCGCTGCTGCTGGCGCGAAAAGACGGGCAGACTACGCTGCTTGACCTTAAACTGCCGGCGCTGGATCTGGCGGAATTCTCCATCGCTGGCGCCCCTGGCTTCAGTAAACAGTTCTTTATGTTTGGCCCGCGCGATCTCTATCGCCCGGGGGAAACGGTTATCCTTAACGCGCTGTTGCGCGACGGCGATGGAAAACCGCTGGCGGAGCAGCCGGTGAAGCTGGAAGTGGTGCAGCCGGATGGCCAGGTGATTCGCTCTGTGATGAGCAAACCGGTCAATGGCCTGTATCAGTTTACTTATCCGCTCGACAGCGGCGCCGCCACCGGTATGTGGCACATTCGCGCCAGCACCGGCGATAATCAACCCCGCGAGTGGGATTTCCACGTCGAAGACTTTATGCCCGAACGCATGGCGCTGAATCTGACGCCGCAGGCCGCGCCTATCGCCCCGGATGCCGACGTCGCCTTTAGCGTCAGCGGCGCCTATCTTTACGGCGCGCCGGCCAGCGGCAATCAGCTGCAGGGCAAACTGTTCCTGCGTCCGCTACGCGACGCCGTAGCTGCGCTGCCGGGCTTCCAGTTCGGCGATATCGCGGAAGAAAATCTCTCCCGTAGCCTCGATGAAGTGCAGCTGACGCTGGATGAAAAAGGCCATGGAGAAGTGACTACCGCAAGCCAGTGGCAGGATAGCCATTCGCCGCTGCAGGTCGTGTTGCAGGCCAGCCTGCTGGAATCAGGCGGCCGTCCGGTGACCCGTACCGTACAGCAGCCGATCTGGCCTGCCGAGGCGCTGCCGGGGATCCGCCCGCAATTTACGCTGAAGGACGTTTACGACTACCGCACCGATACCACGGTGAAACAGCCGGTAGTCGATGAAAACAGTAACGCCGCTTTTGACATCGTCTATGCCGATGCCAGAGGCGAGAAAAAAGCGGTCTCCGGGCTGCAGGTGCGGCTGATCCGCGAGCGGCGCGATTACTACTGGAACTGGTCCGATAGCGAAGGCTGGCAGTCGCAGTTCGATCAAAAAGATCTGCAGGAGGGCGAAACGTCGCTGGATTTGCAGGCCGGGCAGATAGGTAAAGTGAGTTTCCCGGTAGAGTGGGGCTCGTATCGCCTGGAGGTGAAAGGGCCGGACGACGTTGTTAGTAGCGTGCGCTTCTGGGCGGGCTATAGCTGGCAGGATAACAGCGAAGGCGCCGGCGCGGCGCGTCCTGACCGCGTAACGATGAAGCTCGACAAACCAGGCTATAAACCGGGCGACACCATCAAGCTGCATATTGCCGCCCCGGCCGCGGGTAAAGGCTACGCGATGGTCGAATCCAGCGAAGGGCCGCTGTGGTGGCAGGAAATTGACGTCCCGGCGGAGGGTATGGATCTGTCTATTCCGGTCGATAAAGCCTGGAATCGCCACGATCTCTACCTCAGCACGTTGGTGGTTCGCCCCGGCGATAAATCGCGATCGGCGACGCCGAAACGCGCGGTCGGCCTGCTGCATCTGCCGCTGGGTGATGAAAACCGCCGTCTGTCTCTGGCGCTGGAGGCGCCGGAGAAAATGCGCCCGAATCAGCCGTTGACGGTGAAAGTGAAGGCCAGCGTTAAAGAGGGCGAGGTGCCGAAACAGGTTAACGTTCTGCTCTCGGCGGTGGATAGCGGGGTGCTGAATATTACCGATTACGCCACGCCGGATCCATGGAACGCTTTCTTCGGCCAGAAACGTTACGGCGCGGATATTTATGACATCTACGGCCAGGTAATCGAAGGGCAGGGGCGTTTAGCCAACCTGCGCTTCGGCGGCGATGGCGACGAGTTAAAACGCGGCGGCAAACCGCCGGTTAATCACGTGACGATCGTCGCCCAGCAGGCGCAGCCGGTAGTGTTGGACGATCGGGGTGAAGGCTCGGTGACATTACCCATCGGCGATTTTAACGGCGAGCTGCGGGTGATGGCGCAGGCGTGGACGGCAGACGACTTCGGCAGCAGCGAAGATAAAGTGGTGGTAGCCGCCCCGGTTATCGCGGAACTAAATACCCCGCGTTTCCTCGCCAGCGGCGACGCCACGCGTCTGGCGCTGGATCTCAGCAACCTGACCGACAAACCGCAAACCCTGCAGGTACATCTTACCGCCAGCGGGCTGGTGACCTTGACCGATGGCCAACTGCCGCCGGTACAGTTGGCGCCGGGCGCGCGCAGCACGCTATTTGTGCCGGTGACCGCGTTAGCGGGATTCGGCGATGGTCAGGTCAATGCCACCATCAGCGGCCTGAGCCTGCCGGGCGAAACCTTCGCGCCGCTGCAAAAACAGTGGAAAATCGGCGTGCGTCCGGCATTCCCGGCCCAGACCGTCAATAGCGGCGCGGTGCTACAACCTGGCGAAAGCTGGCAGGCGCCGGCGGCGCAGAGTCAGGGGTTCGCCCCGCAAACGCTGCAGGGCCAACTGCTGCTCAGCGGTAAACCGCCGTTGAATCTCGCCCGCTATATCCGCGAGCTGAAAGCCTATCCTTACGGCTGCCTTGAGCAGACCGCCAGCGGCCTGTTCCCTTCTCTGTACACCAGCGCGGCGCAGCTAAAAGCGCTGGGCATCAGCGGCGATAGCGATGAGAAACGCCGCGCGGCGGTCGATGTTGGTATCTCGCGCCTGCTGCAGATGCAGCTGGAAAATGGCGGCTTTGCGCTATGGGATAAAGCCGGCCCGGAAGAGTACTGGTTGACCGCCTACGCCATGGACTTCCTCGTCCGCGCGGGTGAGCAGGGCTATAGCGTGCCGGTCAACGCGATTAATAAGGGCAACGAGCGCCTGCTGCGCTATCTACAGGAACCGGGTTTGATGACCGTGCGCTACAGCGACGATGCCCAGGCCAGCCGTTTTGCCGCTCAGGCATATGCCGCGCTGGTGCTGGCGCGCCAGCAAAAAGCGCCGCTCGGCGCCTTGCGTGAAATCTGGAGCCGTCACGAACAGGCGCGTTCTGGATTGCCGCTGCTGCAACTCGGTATTGCGCTGAAAACCATGGGGGATGCGCCGCGCGGCGCAGAGGCCATGAAGCTGGCGGTTACCACGTCGCGCCAGGATGAGAATCGCTGGCTGGGCGATTACGGCAGCCAACTTCGCGATGATGCGCTGAAGCTGGCGCTGCTGGAAGAGAATAAGCTGCTGCCGGAGGTACAAAACCAGCTGTTGAGCAGCTTGTCGGAAGAGGCCTTCGGTCAGCGCTGGCTGTCGACCCAGGAAACCAACGCGCTGTTCCTTGCCGGGCGTACGCTTGCCGACCTGCCGGGCAACTGGCAGGCGCAAACGTCGCTGCAGGCGGAGCCGCTTGCCAGCGACAAAGCGCAAACCCGCAATCTCGACGGCGATCGGCTGGCGGCGCTGCAGGTGACGAATACCGGCAATCAGCCGCTGTGGCTGCGCCTCGATAGCAGCGGTTATCCGCAAAGCGCGCCACAGCCGGGCGGCAACGTGTTGGGGATTGAACGCGCTATTTTCGATACCCACGGCCAGCAGAAATCGCTGACTTCGCTGCGCAGCGGCGAACTGGTGCTGGTCAAGCTGGAGGTGACCGCCAAACGTAACGTTCCTGACGCGCTGGTGGTCGATCTGCTGCCGGCGGGACTTGAGCTGGAAAACCAGAACCTGGCTAATAGCAGCGCCAGCCTGCAGGAGAATGGCGAAGCGGTACAAAACCTGCTTAACCAGATGCAGCAGGCGGATATTCAGCATATCGAGTTCCGCGATGACCGCTTTGTCGCCGCCGTCGCCATCAATGAAGGTCAGCCGGTGACGCTGGTCTATCTGGCGCGGGCGGTGACGCCGGGCACCTATCAGGTTCCGCAACCGCAGGTGGAGTCGATGTATGTACCGCAGTGGCGGGCGACCGGAATGGCCAGCGGCCCGCTTACCGTTACGCCGTAAATGCGTGCATTACCTCGCATAAAACGCCGCTGGCGCTGGCTGGCGGCGTTTATTTTTCTGTCGTGGCTGGCGCTATTGGCGGCCGACCGTCTGTGGCCGCTGCCGCTGCATGAAGTCACTCCTGCCCGCGTGGTGGTGGCGGAAGACGGCACGCCGCTGTGGCGCTTTGCTGACGCGCAGGGCGTCTGGCGTTACCCGGTGGCTATCGCTGACGTTTCGCCGCGCTATCTGCAGGCGCTCATTCAGTATGAAGACCGTTGGTTCTGGAAACATCCGGGGGTCAACCCCTTCGCGGTGCTGCGCGCCGCCTGGCAGGATCTTACTTCCGGGCGGGTGATATCTGGCGGCAGCACCCTCACCATGCAGGTGGCGCGTCTGCTCGACCCTCATCCGCGCACCTTTGGCGGCAAGCTACGCCAGCTATGGCGGGCGCTGCAGCTGGAGTGGCATCTGTCAAAAAGCGAAATTCTTACCCTGTATCTGAACCGCGCGCCGTTTGGCGGCACCCTACAGGGGATCGGCGCGGCCAGCTGGGCTTATCTCGGCAAACCGCCCGCCCAGCTCAGCTACGGCGAGGCGGCGCTACTGGCCGTGCTGCCGCAGGCGCCGAGCCGTTTACGCCCGGACCGCTGGCCGCAGCGGGCCCAGGCCGCTCGCGATAAGGTGCTGGAGCGGATGCTCAGCCAGGGCGTCTGGCCGCAACGGGCGGTACAGGAAGCGATGGAAGAGCCGGTGTGGCTTTTCCCGCGACAGATGCCGCAGCTGGCGCCGCTGTTTGCGCGCCGGGCGCTGGTGACAAGTCGTGATGAAAAGGTGACGACAACGCTCGATGCCGGGCTCCAGCGGCAGCTTGAAGATCTGGCGATGAACTGGAAATCACGTCTGCCGCCGCGCAGCTCACTGGCGATTGTCGTCGTCGATCACACTGATATGAAAGTCCGCGGCTGGGTGGGTTCGGCGGATATCCGCGACGATAGCCGCTACGGCCACATTGATATGGTCTCGGCGGTGCGCTCGCCGGGTTCGGTGCTGAAACCCTTTATCTACGCGATGGCGATGGATGACGGGCTGATTCACCCGGCATCGCTATTACAGGATGTGCCGCGGCGCTTTAGCGATTATCGCCCCGGTAATTTCGACAGCGGGTTTCATGGCCCGGTGAGCGCCAGCGAGGCTCTGGTGCGTTCATTGAATCTGCCAGCGGTGCAGGTGCTCGAGGCCTATGGACCCAAACGCTTTGCGGCTAATTTACGCAATGCCGGCCTTCCCTTGATGTTGCCCGCCGGCGCTGAACCGAATCTGTCGCTGATCCTCGGCGGCGCTGGAGCGAGGCTGGAAGATATTGTCGCGGCGTACGGCGCTTTCGCCCGTCATGGCAAAGCGGCGCGGCTGCGCATGAAACCCGACGACCCGCTGGTGGAAAGGGCGCTAATGTCGTCAGGCGCGGCGTGGATCACCCGGCGGATATTGGCAGGCGAAGCCCAGCCGTTACCCGATGCGTCGCTGCCGCAAGCGGTGCCGCTGGCGTGGAAAACCGGCACCAGCTACGGTTATCGCGATGCGTGGGCGGTAGGCCTCAACGCGCGTTATTTGATTGGCATCTGGACCGGACGGCCAGACGGTACGCCGGTGGTGGGGCAGTTTGGTTTTGCCAGCGCCGTGCCGCTGTTAAACCAGGTCAATAATATGCTGCTGGCGCGTCCGTTAATGAGCCGCGGCGGGCTGCCGGTCGACCCGCGTCCGCCGTCGGTCAGCCGCGGCACTATCTGCTGGCCCGGCGGGCAGGACCTGCCGGTTGGCGATAGCAATTGCCGCCGGCGCTTAGCCAGCTGGCTTCTGGATGCCAGCCAGCCGCCGACGCTGCTGCTGCCGGGTCAGGAGGGCGTGCGCGGTATCCGCTTCCCGGTGTGGCGTAACGCAGCAGGAGAAAGGGTCGCCGCGGATTGTCCGGGCGCGACAGGAACTTCTGTTGATGTCTGGCCGCTACCGTTAGAACCCTGGCTGCCGGTTAGCGAGCGCCGCCGGGCGCGGCTGGGCACGGCATCGAAGGCGTGTCCGCCGCTGCAGACTCAGGATGCCGCGCCGCTGGTGCTTTCCGGCATTCGCGAAGGGGCGGTAATAAAACGGCTCCCGGGCGAGGCGCGGGTGATGTTACCCGTGCAAACGAGCGGTGGAGAAGGGCGGCGCTGGTGGTTTATTAACGGTGAACCGTTAGAGGCAGCGGGCGCAAGAACGATAATTACGCTCGATAAGCCCGGCGAGTGGCAACTGGTGGTAATGGATGAGGCGGGGCAAACGGCGGCCGCCAATTTCACCCTACAATAAACAGGGTAAATCTGTTGTTGGCGGTTTGTGTTGCTAATACTCATCTTATTTTAACAAAATGTTACCTTCGTCCGTAGGCATCGCCGACGTTGCTCATTATAATGCGCGCCAGGCCATACGATCGTATGTGCAACAACAGAACATTTAATTAGAGGTAATCATGGCTATTGAACGTACTTTTTCCATCATCAAACCAAACGCGGTGGCAAAAAACGTTATTGGCAGCATCTTTTCTCGCTTTGAAGCTGCAGGGTTCAAAATCGTCGGCACCAAAATGCTGCATCTGACCGTTGAGCAGGCTCGCGGCTTCTATGCTGAGCACGAAGGTCGTCCGTTCTTCGACGGTCTGGTTGAGTTCATGACCTCCGGCCCGATCGTGGTTTCCGTACTGGAAGGCGAAAACGCGGTTCAGCGTCACCGTGACCTGCTGGGCGCGACCAACCCGGACAACGCCCTGGCCGGTACCCTGCGCGCTGACTACGCTGACAGCTTCACCGAGAACGGCACCCACGGTTCCGACTCTGTAGAATCCGCTGCTCGCGAAATCGCGTTCTTCTTTGCTGAAGGCGAGGTTTGCCCGCGCACTCGCTAATCTCCTGCGTCTTTCACGCCACCGCTTTGTTGGCTTCATTCGCGCACCCCGGTCACATAGTTATCTATGCTCCCGGGGATTTGCGAACTCGCCGCCTCGCGGTGACCTGAAATACTTTGGAGATACGACCCTCGTCTTTTCGACCGTCGCGGCGTTGGCCTGACAATCGAAAAGCCTTAGAGGATTAAGTACGCAGTTACAGATTTTTTTATCATTGCTTTGTGCAAACGTGGCAATGACGCGCCAGAATTTGTAGAATATAGCGCCCCCGGACGAGCTGTCGCTCTCCGGGGCGTTTCTTTTTCAACCCACCTGGGGCCATAACGTGTAATAACGAGGCCGGAAAAATTATGTCTGAACAAATTGTCACACCTGATACCGCCGCTCTGACGGTGCCGAATAAAGATGCCAAAATCAACCTGCTGGATTTAAACCGTCAGCAGATGCGCGAGTTTTTCAAAAACATGGGCGAGAAGCCTTTCCGCGCCGATCAGGTGATGAAATGGATGTATCACTACTGCTGCGATGACTTTGATGAAATGACCGACATCAACAAAGTCCTGCGCGGTAAACTGAAGGAAGTCGCCGAGATCCGCGCGCCGGAAGTCGTTGAAGAGCAGCGCTCCAGCGACGGCACCATTAAGTGGGCGATTGCCGTTGGCGATCAGCGCGTTGAAACGGTATACATCCCGGAAGAAGACCGCGCCACGCTGTGTGTCTCTTCACAGGTTGGCTGTGCGCTGGAATGTAAATTCTGCTCCACCGCTCAGCAAGGCTTCAACCGTAACCTGCGCGTTTCCGAAATTATTGGCCAGGTCTGGCGCGCGGCGAAAATCGTCGGCGCGGTGAAGACTACCGGCGTGCGTCCAATTACCAACGTGGTAATGATGGGCATGGGCGAGCCGCTGCTGAACCTCAACAACGTCGTTCCGGCGATGGAAATCATGCTGGATGACTTCGGTTTTGGTCTCTCCAAACGCCGCGTGACCTTGTCTACCTCCGGCGTGGTGCCGGCGCTGGATAAACTCGGCGACATGATCGACGTTGCGCTGGCGATTTCTCTGCACGCGCCGAACGACACCATCCGCGATGAAATTGTACCGATTAACAAAAAGTACAATATTGAGACCTTCCTGAACTCGGTGCGCGGCTATATTTCGAAGTCCAACGCCAACCAGGGTCGTGTGACTATCGAGTATGTCATGCTGGATCACGTCAACGACGGTACCGAGCACGCCCATGAACTGGCGGCGCTGCTGAAAGATACGCCGTGCAAGATCAACCTGATCCCATGGAACCCGTTCCCGGGCGCGCCGTATGGCCGTAGTTCTAACAGCCGTATCGATCGTTTCTCCAAAGTGCTGATGGAATATGGTTTCACCACCATCGTGCGTAAAACCCGCGGCGACGATATCGATGCTGCCTGCGGCCAGCTGGCGGGCGACGTAATCGACCGTACCAAACGTACGCTGCGTAAGCGTATGCAGGGCGAAGCGATCGACGTGAAAGCCGTCTGATAAGTTATGCAGCGCACAGCTTTCGCTGCGCGCTGCATAAATATGTCGAATTGCCAGGCGAAATACGCTGATTCGGTTAATAATTACGGTGCGTTTTTGTCGACTTTGAGGCAGTATGTAGCGGTACAACAACCGCTTAGCATTCAATATTGATAAGTCTCTGTGATAGTCGCCCGGACAGCCTTATACTGTCGGTTGACGTTGAGCAGTGTCTCGCGGCGCAGGCTCTTTCCCGCGCTGAACTTTAAATTTCACGTACCAGTAGTTGTAGCGAATGAATACTGAAGCCACTCAAGACCATCAAGAAGCAAACTCTACGGGCGCGCGCCTGCGTAACGCCCGCGAACAACTCGGACTCAGCCAGCAAGCGGTGGCTGAACGCTTATGCCTGAAGGTTTCCACGGTTCGTGATATTGAAGAAGATAAGGCGCCAGCCGATCTCGCTTCGACCTTCCTGCGTGGCTATATCCGTTCCTACGCTCGCCTCGTACATATTCCGGAAGAAGAACTGCTGCCGATGATGGCGAAGCAAGCGCCGATTCGCGCCGCCAAAGTGGCGCCGATGCAGAGCTTCTCGCTGGGTAAACGTCGCAAAAAACGCGACGGTTGGCTGATGAGCTTTACCTGGTTGATTTTGTTTGTGGTTATCGGCCTGAGCGGCGCATGGTGGTGGCAAGACCACAAAGCGCAGCAGGAAGAGATCACCAGCATGGCCGATCAATCCACCAGCGATCTGAACAGTAGCGATAGCGGCAGCCAGTCAATTCCGCTGGATACCAGCTCGGCGAATAACGCGCCGGATACGACGGCAGCCAATGCCAATAGCGCGCCGGTCGATACCTCCACCGCACCTGCGCCAAGCGCGCCAGCGGCGACCTCCGCGCCGGTGGAAAACAACGCCGTGGTCGCTCCTTCGCAGGCTAACGTTGATACCGCCGCCACCGCGCCGGCTGCGCCAGCCCCGACCTCCGCATTGCCGACCGATCAGGCGAATGCCGCGACGACGGCTTCCGCTCAGGATCTGGTGATGAACTTTAGCGCCGATTGCTGGCTGGAAGTGAGCGATGCGACCGGTAAGAAACTGTTCAGCGGCCTGCAGCGTAAAGGCGGGAACCTGAACCTGAGCGGTCAGGCGCCGTATAAGCTGAAAATCGGCGCCCCGGCTGCGGTACAAATCCAGTATCTGGGCAAACCAGTCGATTTGAGTCGTTTTATCAGAACTAACCAGGTTGCGCGTCTGACCCTTAATGCCGAACAATCACCGGCGCAGTAACAGACGGGTAACGCGGGAGATTTTTCATGCATAACCAGGCTCCAATTCAACGTAGAAAGTCCAAACGCATTTACGTTGGTAATGTGCCGATTGGCGATGGGGCTCCCATCGCCGTACAGTCGATGACCAATACTCGCACCACCGATGTGGCCGCGACGGTAAATCAAATCAAAGCGCTGGAGCGCGTAGGCGCGGACATCGTCCGCGTTTCCGTCCCGACGATGGACGCAGCGGAAGCTTTCAAGCTTATCAAACAGCAGGTCAACGTCCCGCTGGTCGCCGATATCCACTTTGACTACCGTATCGCGCTGAAAGTCGCGGAATATGGCGTTGATTGCCTGCGCATCAACCCAGGCAACATTGGTAACGAAGAGCGTATCCGCATGGTTGTGGACTGCGCGCGCGACAAAAACATTCCTATCCGCATCGGCGTCAACGCCGGTTCGCTGGAAAAAGATCTGCAGGAAAAATACGGCGAGCCGACGCCGCAGGCGCTGTTAGAGTCCGCCATGCGTCACGTCGATCATCTCGATCGTTTGAACTTCGATCAGTTCAAAGTTAGCGTAAAAGCCTCAGATGTCTTCCTCGCTGTTGAATCCTATCGTCTGTTGGCGAAGCAGATCGATCAACCGCTGCATCTCGGGATCACCGAAGCGGGCGGCGCACGTAGCGGCGCGGTAAAATCCGCGATCGGTTTAGGTCTGCTGCTGTCTGAAGGGATCGGCGATACCCTGCGCGTGTCGCTGGCCGCCGACCCGGTGGAAGAGATCAAAGTTGGCTTCGATATCCTGAAGTCGCTGCGCATCCGTTCTCGCGGTATTAACTTTATCGCTTGCCCGACCTGCTCGCGTCAGGAGTTTGACGTCATCGGTACGGTGAACGCGCTGGAGCAGCGTCTGGAAGATATCATCACTCCGATGGATGTTTCGATCATCGGCTGTGTGGTTAACGGCCCTGGCGAAGCGCTGGTTTCCACTCTCGGCGTCACCGGCGGCAACAAGAAAAGCGGCCTGTACGAAGACGGCGTTCGCAAAGACCGACTGGACAACAACGACATGATCGACCAGCTGGAAGCGCGTATCCGTGCGAAAGCCACCATGCTGGATGAAGCGCGTCGTATTGAAGTTCAGCAGGTTGAAGCAAAATAACGTGTTGGGAAGCAATACGCTTCCCGTGTATGATTGAACCTGCGGGCGCAAGGCGCCGGGGTTCATTTTTATATATAAAGAGAATAAACGTGGCAAAGAACATTCAAGCCATCCGTGGCATGAACGATTATCTGCCGGGCGAAACCGCTCTCTGGCAGCGCATTGAAGGCTCACTGAAGCAGGTGCTCGGTAGCTACGGTTACAGCGAAATTCGTTTGCCGATTGTAGAGCAGACCCCGTTATTCAAACGCGCGATCGGCGAAGTGACCGACGTGGTTGAAAAAGAGATGTATACCTTCGAAGACCGCAATGGCGATAGCCTGACGCTGCGTCCGGAAGGAACGGCGGGCTGCGTACGTGCCGGCATCGAACATGGTCTGCTGTACAATCAAGAACAGCGTCTGTGGTACGTGGGGCCGATGTTCCGCCACGAGCGTCCGCAGAAAGGGCGCTACCGTCAGTTCCATCAGATTGGCGCGGAAGTCTTTGGCCTGCAGGGCCCGGATATCGACGCTGAGCTTATCATGTTGACCGCGCGCTGGTGGCGCGAGCTGGGCATTTCCGATCATGTCAGCCTTGAGCTTAACTCCATCGGTTCGCTGGAGGCGCGTGCCGCCTATCGCGACGCGCTGGTTGCCTATCTGGAACAATTTAAAGATAAGCTTGATGAAGACTGCAAACGCCGCATGTATACCAATCCGCTGCGCGTGCTGGACTCTAAAAATCCGGAAGTGCAGGCGCTGCTGAACGATGCGCCGGCGCTGGGCGATTATCTGGACGACGAGTCCAAAGAACACTTCGCCGGTCTGTGCGCGCTGCTCGACGCCGCTGGAATTCGCTATACCGTCAACCAGCGCCTGGTGCGCGGGCTCGACTATTACAATCGCACCGTATTTGAGTGGGTCACGACCAGCCTCGGTTCGCAGGGTACCGTCTGCGCCGGCGGCCGTTATGACGGTCTGGTAGAGCAGCTTGGCGGACGCGCAACGCCGGGCGTTGGCTTTGCGATGGGCCTGGAACGTCTTGTTTTACTGGTTCAGGCAGTCAATCCGGAATTTAAAGCCGATCCTGTTGTCGATATATACCTGGTAGCCTCCGGTACCGATACTCAGTCCGCAGCAATGCGTCTGGCTGAGCAGGTTCGCGATGCGCTGCCCGGCGTTAAGCTGATGACTAACCACGGCGGCGGTAACTTTAAGAAGCAGTTCGCCCGCGCTGACAAGTGGGGGGCGCGCGTCGCGCTGGTGGTCGGTGAATCAGAAATTGCTGACGGAAACGTGGTAGTGAAGGATTTACGCTCAGGTGAGCAAACTACCGTAACGCAGGATAGCGTTGCCGCGCATTTGCGCACACTTCTGGGTTAATTTCCCGGAAACTATTAGTCAGGAGAAGGACTGCGTGGAAACTTTCAACAACGAAAACGAGCAGGTCGACGCCCTCAAGCGTTTCTTTGCCGAGAACGGTAAAGCGCTGGCCGTCGGGGTGATTTTAGGGATCGGCGCGCTGGTTGGCTGGCGCTACTGGACTTCCCATCAGCTGGATTCGGCCCGGGGTTCCTCTCTGGCCTATGAGAATGCCATTTCCGCACTGAAGTCAGATTCGCCTGAAACCCTGACCGCAGCGGAGAAATTCGCCGCCGACAGCAAAAACACCTATGGCGCGTTCGCATCGCTGGAGCTCGCGCAGCGTCTGGTCGATAAAAACGATCTGCAGGGCGCGGAGAAGCAGCTGCAACAAGGGCTGGCGGCCGCCTCTGACGATAACCTGAAATCGGTTATCAATATGCGTCTGGCCCGCGTTCAGCTGCAAATGAAACAGGCTGATGCGGCGCTGAAAACCCTCGACAGCATCAAAGGTGAGGGCTGGACCGCCATTGTGGCCGATTTGCGCGGCGAAATTCTGTTGAGCAAAGGCGATAAGCAAGGGGCCCGTGCGGCGTGGGAAGCTGGCGTGAAAAGCGATGCTTCTCCTGCGCTCAGCGAAATGATGCGTATGAAAATAAATAATTTGTCCATCTGAGAGGGACTCGATGCAATTGCGTAAATTACTTTTGCCAGGGCTGCTTTCCGTCACCTTACTGAGCGGTTGCTCGCTGTTTAACAGCGAAGAAGATGTGGTGAAAATGTCACCGCTGCCGACGGTGGAAAACCAGTTTACGCCGTCCACGTCCTGGAGCACTTCAGTTGGCGATGGTATCGGTGATTTCTATTCCAACCTGCACCCGGCCTTTGCCGACGGCGTTGTGTATGCGGCTGACCGTAAAGGCACCGTGAAAGCGCTGCACGCTGAAGACGGTAAAGAAGTCTGGTCGGTGAACCTGGCGGAAAAAGACGGCTGGTTCTCGCGCGCTCCGGCGCTGCTCTCCGGCGGGCTGACCGTTTCCGGCGGCCACGTTTATGTTGGTACTGAAAAGGCGCAGCTGTTCGCGCTGAATACCAGCGACGGTACCGTCGCGTGGCAGAGCCGTGTGGCGGGTGAAGCGATTTCTCGTCCGGTCGTTAGCGATGGCATGGTACTGGTGCATACCAGCAACGGTCAGCTGCAGGCGCTGAACGAAACCGACGGCGCGGTAAAATGGACCGTGAACCTGGACATGCCTGCGCTCTCCCTGCGCGGTGAGTCCGCTCCGGCCACCGCTTATGGCGCGGCGATTGTTGGTGGCGACAACGGTCGCGTCAGCGCCGTGCTGATGCAGCAGGGGCAGATGATTTGGCAGCAGCGTATTTCTACGGCCACCGGCCCGACTGAAATCGACCGTCTGAACGACGTTGACACCACGCCGGTTATCGTTAATGGCGTTGTTTATACGTTGGCCTATAATGGCAACCTGACCGCGCTGGATCTGCGCAGCGGCCAGATTATCTGGAAACGCGAACTGGGTTCTGTGAACGATTTCATCGTTGACGGCGACCGTATCTATCTGGTCGATCAGAATGACCGTCTGCTGGCGCTAACCACCGATGGCGGCGTAACGCTGTGGACCCAGAGCGATCTGCTGCACCGTCTGCTGACTTCTCCGGCGCTGTATAACGGCAGCCTGGTGGTAGGCGACAGCGAAGGTTACATGCACTGGATTAATCCGGAAGATGGCCACTTTGTGGCGCAGCAGAAAGTCGATAGCTCCGGTTTCCTGACCGACCCGGTTATCGCCGACGGTCGCCTGCTTATCCAGGCCAAAGACGGTACGCTGTATTCGATCACGCGTTAACTCGCGCGGTAGTATCGCTTTAATAAACGGCTCCTGACAGACAGGGGCCGTTTTGACTTTTTAAAAAACCTCGTAAAATGAGGTTGTATTGCAATTTGTATGAGGCATTTAACATGATACCTGTGGTCGCGCTTGTCGGGCGCCCTAACGTTGGAAAATCCACGCTCTTCAACCGCTTAACGCGCACTCGTGACGCGTTGGTCGCGGATTTCCCGGGGCTGACTCGCGACCGTAAGTACGGTCGTGCTGAAGTGGAAGGCCGCGAATTTATCTGTATCGATACCGGCGGTATCGACGGTACGGAAGAAGGCGTGGAAACCCGGATGGCGGAACAGTCTCTGCTGGCGATTGAAGAGGCCGACGTGGTGCTGTTTATGGTTGATGCGCGCGCGGGCCTGATGCCGGCGGATTCCGCGATCGCCAAACATCTGCGTTCTCGAGAAAAACCGACCTTCCTGGTGGCGAACAAAACCGACGGCATCGACGTCGATCAGGCGATGGCCGACTTCTGGTCGCTGGGGCTGGGCGATATTTATCCGATCGCCGCTTCGCATGGTCGCGGTGTTACCAGCCTGCTGGAACACGTGCTGCTACCGTGGGTAGATGAGGTTAATCCGCAGGAAGAAGTGGATGAAGACGCCGCCTACTGGGCGCAGTTTGAAGCCGAGCAAAACGGCGAAGAAGTTGAAGAACCGGAAGACGACTTCAACCCGCAAGATCTCCCGATTAAGCTGGCGATCGTCGGCCGCCCGAACGTCGGTAAGTCAACGCTGACTAACCGCATTCTCGGCGAAGACCGTGTGGTGGTCTACGATATGCCAGGCACTACCCGCGACAGTATCTACATCCCGATGCAGCGCGATGAACGCGAATATGTGCTGATCGATACCGCCGGCGTGCGTAAGCGCGGCAAAATTACCGATGTCGTGGAGAAATTCTCAGTCATCAAGACGCTGCAGGCGATTGAAGACGCCAACGTGGTGATGCTGGTCATTGATGCCCGTGAAGGTATCTCCGATCAGGATCTGTCGCTGCTGGGCTTTATCCTTAACAGCGGTCGTTCCCTGGTTATCGTGGTCAACAAATGGGATGGCCTGAGCCAGGAAGTGAGAGAGCAGGTGAAAGAAACCCTCGACTTCCGTCTGGGCTTCATCGACTTCGCCCGCGTGCACTTTATCTCCGCTCTGCACGGCAGCGGCGTCGGCAACCTGTTCGAATCGGTGCGCGAAGCTTACGACAGCGCCACCCGTCGCGTGGGTACCGCCATGCTGACGCGTATTATGACCATGGCGGCAGAAGACCATCAGCCGCCGCTGGTACGCGGTCGCCGCGTGAAGCTGAAATATGCTCACGCCGGGGGTTATAACCCGCCGATCGTGGTGATTCACGGCAACCAGGTGAAAGACCTGCCGGATTCCTACAAGCGTTACCTGATGAACTACTTCCGTAAATCCCTGGATGTCATGGGTACGCCGATCCGTATTCAGTTCAAGGAAGGGGAAAACCCGTTTGCCAATAAACGCAATACCCTGACGCCGAACCAGATGCGTAAGCGTAAGCGCTTGATTAAACATATCAAGAAAAGCAAATAATGCAGAAACCCGCCGCTGGCGGGTTTTTTTATCTACCCTATTCAACGCTTCGCGGGTCAGCAACGCTGACGTATGACGTGATAAACTCATGCTATTCATTATGAGAAGGAGGCACCATGGAACTCAATTGCCCGATTTGCCATGCCCGGTTGGAAACGCAAGGCAACGGCGCGCATTGCGCGCACTGTGAGAAAGAGTTTGCTGTAGAGGCGCGCTGCCCGGACTGCCATCAGCCGCTGGAAGTACTGAAGGCCTGCGGCGCGGTGGATTATTTCTGCCAGCACGGCCACGGACTGATTTCGAAAAAACGCGTCGAATTTGTGCTCGGTTAATCGCTAACGCAGCCTTCACCATTTCGCCAGAGTTCAACCAGCGCCTCCGGCGCCCGCTCTTCCGGGATGAGAATGATCAGGCTGTGATAGTGCTGGGCGCTGATTATTTGGATGCGAAAGAAACGCTGGTCGCCGCTACCTGGAGAATCCGGCTGCCCCGGCGGCTTGCCGAGCGGCAACGACTGCTGCAGTATTGCGGCGATGCGCTGTTTTTGCTGTTCGTTAAGCTGCGCCACGACAATCTTACGCATGCCGCTCAGCGTCGGGATCCAAGCGACGCCACCTTCGCGGGCCAGCTCAATAATCGCGTCATCGCTGAGGTCTGCCTCGTTCATGATGTGACTCCAACATCCTCCCAGGCCTTTCGAATCGCCTCGGCGGTCTCTTTACCAAAACGTTTTTCGCCATGATGAATCGTCAGTTTGGCAAAGGCCGGGAAATCGGCGTCTTTTGCCAGCGATTTATCACAAACCGCGTCATACCAGGCATATCCCGCTTTTTCCCATGCAAAACCACCCAGCGCGATGGCGGCGAGATAGAAAGCATGATTAGGAATGCCGGAGTTAATATGCACGCCGCCGTTATCCTGCTGGGTATGCACAAAATCTTTCATGTGGGCGGGTTGTGGGTCTTTGCCAAGAATAGGGTCATCATAGGCGGTTCCCGGGTGCGACATCGAACGCAGACCTTGGCCGTGAATACCTTTCGCAAGTAGCCCCTCGCCAATTATCCAGTCTGCTTTATCTGCCGTTTGCTGGCGCTGATATTGTTTGACCAGCGAGCCAAAAACATCGGAAAGCGATTCATTGAGCGCCCCGGATTGTTCGAAATAGATAAGCCCGGCTTCGCTCTCCGTAACGCCATGGCTTAACTCGTGCGCCACCACATCAATAGCAATAGTAAAACGATTAAAGATCTCGCCATCACCGTCGCCAAACACCATTTGTTGCCCGTTCCAGAAGGCATTTTGATATTCGTGACCATAGTGGACGCTGCCGGTCAGCTTCAATCCGCGGTTGTCCAGCGAATCACGATGATAGCTCTTCCAGAAAAAATCATGGGTGATGCCGAGATAATCATAGGCCTCATCGACGGCGACATCGCCGTTGGAAGGCTGTCCTTCAAAACGTACCTGGATCCCTGGAAGTTCCTGAGTCTGCCTGGCATCATAAATGTCTCGCTCAAGCTGGCCTGGCGTGGCGACATGGGCGGCGGCGGGGCGGCCTGGCACATGCGCCATCAGGGTTTGTACATGGCTCAGCGTTTGCTGCGCGCAGCGCTGTTGCTGAGCTGAGCCATGATCGACAATGCGGCGTAAAATGTAGGGGGGAATCACGAAACGAGGACGAGTATCTGGCATATCACGCTCCCTGGCCGGATGAACGGTTTTAAAAGGGCATGACAGCAGTATAGTTATCCCCGCTTGAAACGGGGGGATAATCAGACTTTTTTGCGGGCGCGCGTTTTCTTCACCGGGGTAATGGTTGTCACTTCGCTTTCGACCCAACCATCTTCCAGCCGGGTAGTGACAACATCGCCAGCCTGCACCTGTTTGATTTTTTTCAGTACCTTGCCGTCACCGGCTGATGTGACGCTATAGCCACGAGCCAGCGTCGCCAGCGGGCTGACGGCTTCCAGATGCGTCACGGTATTGCCGAAACGCTCGCGCTGCTCGCTCAGGCGGGCGCGAATATTTTCCGCCAGACGATACTCCAGTTGCTGAATACGCGACTGCGCGCGATGGATGCGCGGCTGCGGGTTTTGCTGATTCAACCGCTGCACGGCGCGCTGCTGACGCTGGTCGGCACGTTTGAGCTGGCTTTCCAGCGCAAAGCGCATCCGCTGACGCAGGCGCTCCAGTTCGGTCTGCTGACGCGCTAAGCGCAGCTGAGGATGTTGCTGCTGTAAACGGTGAAACAGCTGAGTAAAGCGGCGATGGCGGTTGGCGAGGAAGTAATCCATCGCCATCTCCAGGCGTTGCTGGCCGGACTGTAGCTGACGCAACAGTTCCTGCTGATTGCGGCTGACGATCTCTGCCGCCGCAGAGGGCGTCGGCGCCCGCAGGTCGGCGACGAAATCGGCGATGGTGACGTCGGTTTCATGGCCGACGGCGCTCACTACCGGAATGCGGCTGGCGAAAATCGCCCGCGCGACCCGTTCATCGTTAAAGCTCCATAAATCTTCCAGCGAACCGCCGCCGCGCCCGACGATCAGCACGTCGCACTCCTGGCGCTGGTTGGCTACTGCTATCGCGCGCACGATTTGCCCCGGCGCATCATCGCCTTGCACCGCCGTGGGATAGACGATAACCGGCAGCGAGGGATCGCGTCGTTTCAACACATGTAAAATATCATGCAGCGCGGCGCCGGTTTTGGAGGTGATAACGCCGACGCAGTGCGCGGGTGAGGGGAGCGCCTGCTTGTGACTTTGATCGAATAACCCTTCCGCCGTCAGTAGCGCTTTGAGCTGCTCATATTTCTGCTGCAGCAGGCCTTCACCGGCGGGTTGCATGCTTTCGACGATGATCTGGTAGTCGCCGCGAGGCTCGTAAAGCGTAATGTTGGCGCGAACCAGCACCTGCTGGCCATGCTGCGGGCGAAACGTGACGCGGCGGTTGCTGTTGCGGAACATCGCGCAGCGCACCTGGGCGTTATCGTCTTTTAAGGTGAAGTACCAGTGGCCGGAAGAGGGCTGGCTGAAGTTAGAGATCTCGCCGCTTATCCAGACCTGGCCCATTTCGCGTTCCAGCAGTAAGCGAACCGTCTGATTCAGGCGGCTGACCGTAAATATTGCAGGGGATTGAGATGGCAACATGTGAGCAAGATCAAATTCTAAATCAGCAGGTTATTCAGTCGATAGTAACGCGCTGAGAGGGGATCGCAAGTATTATTTGCAAAAAAGGGTGGATGCAATCGGTTACGCTCTGTATAATGCCACGGCAATATTTATCCACCCTGGTCGAGATATTGCCCATGCTACGTATCGCTAAAGAAGCCCTGACGTTTGACGACGTCCTCCTTGTTCCCGCTCATTCTACCGTTCTGCCGAATACCGCCGATCTCAGCACGCAGCTGACGAAAACGATTCGTCTGAATATTCCTATGCTCTCCGCGGCGATGGATACCGTAACTGAAGCGCGCCTGGCAATTGCCCTGGCCCAGGAAGGCGGCATCGGCTTTATTCATAAAAACATGTCAATCGAGCGCCAGGCTGAAGAAGTCCGCCGCGTGAAGAAACATGAATCCGGCGTGGTAAGCGATCCACAGACCGTTCTGCCGACTACCACCCTGCGCGAAGTGAAAGAACTGACCGAACGTAACGGTTTCGCCGGTTATCCGGTAGTGACCGAAGACAACGAACTGGTCGGTATTATCACCGGCCGCGACGTGCGTTTTGTTACCGACCTGAATCAGCCGGTCAGCGTTTATATGACGCCGAAAGAGCGCCTGGTCACCGTGCGTGAAGGCGAAAGCCGTGAAGTAGTCTTCGCGAAAATGCACGAAAAACGCGTAGAAAAAGCGCTGGTAGTGGATGATAGCTTCCATCTGCGCGGCATGATCACCGTAAAAGATTTCCAGAAAGCGGAACGTAAACCGAATGCGTGTAAAGACGAGCACGGTCGTCTGCGCGTTGGCGCCGCCGTTGGTGCTGGCGCCGGTAACGAAGAGCGCGTTGACGCGCTGGTCGCCGCAGGCGTTGACGTTCTGCTGATCGACTCCTCTCACGGTCACTCCGAAGGCGTTCTGCAGCGTATTCGCGAAACGCGCGCTAAATATCCTGACCTGCAAATCATCGGCGGCAACGTGGCGACCGGCGCGGGCGCTCGTGCCCTGGCGGAAGCGGGCGTCAGCGCGGTGAAAGTGGGTATTGGCCCTGGCTCCATCTGTACTACCCGTATCGTTACCGGCGTAGGCGTTCCGCAGATCACCGCTGTTTCTGACGCGGTTGAAGCGCTGGAAGGCACCGGTATTCCGGTTATCGCCGATGGCGGTATCCGCTTCTCCGGCGATATCGCAAAAGCGATTGCCGCAGGCGCCGCCGCGGTGATGGTAGGCTCCATGCTGGCCGGTACCGAAGAATCCCCGGGTGAAATCGAGCTCTATCAGGGCCGTTCTTATAAATCCTACCGCGGTATGGGTTCCCTGGGCGCGATGTCCAAAGGTTCCTCTGACCGTTACTTCCAGAGCGATAACGCCGCTGACAAACTGGTACCGGAAGGTATCGAAGGCCGCGTTGCCTATAAAGGCCGCCTGAAAGAGATCATTCACCAGCAGATGGGCGGCCTGCGCTCCTGTATGGGTCTGACCGGTTGTGGTACTATTGACGCACTGCGTACCAAAGCAGAGTTCGTGCGCATCAGCGGCGCGGGCATCCAGGAGAGCCACGTTCACGACGTGACGATCACCAAGGAATCCCCGAACTACCGCATGGGCTCCTGATTTTCATCGCCCGGCTACGCGCCGGGCGATTTTTATTCAATCATCGCTACTTCTCTGGAATTAACGTCAATGACGGATAACATTCATAAACATCGCATTCTTATCCTGGACTTCGGTTCTCAGTACACCCAGCTGGTTGCGCGTCGCGTACGTGAGTTAGGGGTCTATTGCGAGCTCTGGGCTTGGGACGTGACCGAAGCTCAAATCCGTGAGTTCAACCCGAACGGCATCATTCTTTCCGGCGGCCCGGAAAGCACTACCGAAGACAACAGCCCGCGCGCGCCGCAGTACGTCTTCGAGGCCGGCGTACCGGTATTCGGCGTATGCTACGGCATGCAGACCATGGCCATGCAGCTGGGCGGCCACGTTGAAGCTTCCAACGAGCGCGAGTTCGGTTACGCGCAGGTGGAAGTGCAGACCGACAGCGCGCTGATCAAGGGCATCGAAGATGCGCTGAGCGCTGACGGTAAGCCGCTGCTGGACGTGTGGATGAGCCATGGTGATAAAGTCACCGCTATCCCTTCCGACTTTGTGACCGTCGCCAGCACTGAGAGTTGCCCGTTCGCCATCATGGCGAATGAAGAAAAACGCTTCTACGGCGTACAGTTCCACCCGGAAGTCACCCACACCCGTCAGGGGCTGCGTATGCTGGAGCGCTTCGTGCGCGACATCTGCCAGTGTGAAGCGCTGTGGACGCCGGCGAAGATCATCGACGACGCGGTTGAGCGTATTCGTCAGCAGGTGGGTGAAGATAAAGTCATCCTCGGCCTGTCCGGCGGCGTTGACTCTTCCGTTACCGCGATGCTGCTGCACCGCGCCATCGGTAAAAACCTGACCTGCGTATTCGTGGATAACGGCCTGCTGCGCCTGAACGAAGCCGAGCAGGTTATGGATATGTTCGGCGACCGTTTCGGCCTGAACATCGTACACGTTGCGGCGGAAGATCGCTTCCTGACCGCGCTGAAGGGCGAAAACGATCCGGAAGCGAAGCGTAAAATCATTGGCCGCGTCTTCGTTGAAGTGTTTGACGAAGAAGCGCTGAAGCTGGAAGACGTGAAATGGCTGGCGCAGGGCACTATCTACCCTGACGTGATCGAATCCGCCGCTTCCGCGACCGGTAAAGCGCACGTCATCAAGTCTCACCACAACGTTGGCGGCCTGCCGAAAGAGATGAAGATGGGCCTCGTTGAGCCGCTGAAAGAGCTGTTCAAAGACGAAGTGCGTAAGATTGGTCTGGAGCTGGGCCTGCCGTACGACATGCTGTTCCGCCACCCGTTCCCGGGGCCGGGCCTCGGCGTTCGCGTACTTGGCGAAGTGAAGAAAGAGTACTGCGACCTGCTGCGTCGCGCGGACGCTATCTTCATTGAAGAACTGCGCAAAGCCGACCTGTATGACAAAGTAAGCCAGGCATTCACCGTGTTCCTGCCGGTTCGCTCCGTCGGCGTGATGGGCGATGGTCGTAAGTACGACTGGGTCGTCTCCCTGCGTGCGGTAGAAACCATCGACTTTATGACCGCGCACTGGGCGCACCTGCCGTATGATTTCCTCGGCCGTGTTTCCAATCGCATCATCAACGAAGTTAACGGTATTTCCCGCGTGGTGTACGACATCAGCGGTAAGCCGCCAGCGACTATTGAGTGGGAATAATTCCTGCTGATAGCTGAACGAAACCCTCTGTTTACAGAGGGTTTTTTTATGTCCTGGTAAATGGCGCTGAGGAAGGATTATTGAGCGTAGTCTAAATATAGTCTATATTAAAACCGAGACATGACCATTAGGCGGACCAACATGAAAGTAGAGACTATCAGCTACGTTAAAAAGAACGCCGCAACGCTTGATCTGTCAGAACCTATCCTGGTCACACAAAACGGTGTGCCTGCTTACGTTATAGAGTCCTATGATCAGCAGCAGGAACGGGAAAACGCCATTGCTTTGCTGAAATTGCTTACTCTGTCAGAGAAAGATAAAGCGGAAGGGCGCGTGTTCTCGAAAGACCAGTTGCTGGATGGCCTTGCGGATTAAACGCAGCGCGCTCAACGTTAAGGGATTTCCATGGAACAGCAGGTGATCTTTGAGTATACGCTTACAGTAAAGCACTGCATCGACACAATAGCGGGTTTTCTGAAGCGTGTTGATGTTGAGCCGCGTCCGGTTATCGCAGATATTCTCACCCAATTTGAGAGCACCGTAGGGCAGTTCCCCTTGGCCTGCCAGATTTGCCCCGAATTGCTGAAAATTGGCTGCGCCAAATATCGGGAGTTTAATCACGCTGAAGGCTACCGGGTTTTGTATTCCGTAGACGGAACGTTAGTAACCGCGCATGCGATCCTGGCACATCGGCAGGATGTTCAGCAACTGCTGTTTAAGCGTCTGATCGTGGCCTGATAGCCCTAAATTTGTGTGTTTTACAGAGGGTTTTTCATACCCTCTCTTCACTTTGTCCCTGATTTATCCGCACAACCTGCCGCCGCTGCAGCCAGCCGATTCTCAGCGCCAGCCCCAGTACGACCAGCGATAATAGACCCGAAATAGCAAGGCTCCTTTCTATCCCCAGATGTTGATTTAGCCAGGCATAGGCAAATGGCGAGACGGCGGCCAGTAGTTGCGCTGGGATCAACAGCCGTCCGGTACGCCGCGCGTAATCTTCCGCCGCGAATAGCTGCAACGGTAATGTTGCTTTAAATACCGTCGTCAGGCCGTTAATGGCCCCGTAGGCGAAAACGAAACCGCCAACGGTCCAGCTTAGCGAGGCGGCATTGAGGCCCAGTAAAAAGCAGAGCGGCAACAGCGCTGTGGTCAACAGCGTTAACCGAAGTGGGGAGAGGCGCGCACCTGAAATCACCTCCAGAAATCGGGCGCCGGTCTGTCCGATGCCCCATAGTACGCCTATCGTAACCGGCAGACCGTAGCTGGCGATAAACTCAGGCAGATGGGTGGATGTGCCGTTAGAAATAAAGGTGACCAAAGCGATAAGCGAGGCGTACAGCAGGCCTATGTGCTGGTTGCGACGGGAAAGCGGCACTTTCTCCTGATGAGCGCCCCGGTCGGGCAAGCGTTGATTAGGCATCCGCCACAGCAGTAGTGCGCTAAGCAGGCCAAACAGGCTGTAGATTACCAGCGCTCCACGCCAGCCCATTAGCGCGAGCAGCGCGGTGCCCAGCGGCCAGAATATCGCTGAGGCCAGTCCTCCAGCCAGGGTCACCCGTGAAATAGTCATTCTCGCGCGTTGACCATACAGGTTAACCAGCGCGGCGAACAGCGCATCGTATAGCGCCAGCCGCATACCGACACCGGCCAGTAGCCATGCGACGTACCAGAAGATCAGGCTGTCTGCCTGCGACATTGCCAGGCAGCTTGCCGCGATGGTTAATGAACCGATGAACACCACCCGCTGACCGCCAAACCAGACCAACAGGCGGGCGATAAAAGGCGAGATCGCCGCCATCATCAGCATGGCGAAGGTCAAACCGAGAAAGATCTCTGTTCCGCCCCAGCCAGTATCATTAGCAATAGCGCCGGCAAAGGTACCGGGCATATAAAAAACGATCCCCCAGTTGATGAGCTGGTTGCCGCCGGCTGCGAGGGTAAGGGAAAGAGGCGCGGTGCCAGGCAAGATTGACGTTTTCATTGAATTCCAGAGCGTTATGCAGTTGTCGGCAGCATATCGCGCGCGCTATTGTGCAGGCAGCACCTGGGGCTTATAGCCTGCATAAGAGAAACTTTGTGATGACGATGCTGAATTTGGTAAATCTGACAACCTTCCGGCTGGTGGCGCAGCGCGGCAGTTTTTCCGCCGCCGCTGATGTACTGGGAATATCGCAGCCGGCGGTAAGCCTGCAGGTTCGCCAGCTTGAGCAGTTCCTGCAGACGCGGTTGGTTGAGCGTACCGGGCGAGGGATCAAGGCTACTGCCGCCGGATTGGCGCTACTGGCCCATAGTGAGATTATTGAGCAGGCGGTGAATAAGGCTGTGCAGTCGGTGGCTGAGTTTAACCATGAAGTGCACGGCACGATGAGCTTCGGTACCGGGGCGACGGCCTGTATTCATTTGCTGCCGCCGCTATTGTGCCATCTACGCGAGAAGCATCCGCTGTTAACGGTTGGCGTCACGACCGGTAATACGCTTGACATTGTACGTGCGGTGGAAGAGAGCCGGCTTGATTTGGGATTGGTGACCTTACCTGCCAGCGGCCGCAGCCTGGCGGTAACGCCAGTGCTGGAGGAAGAGTTTGTATTTATTACTGCCAACGATGATGAACCGCTAGTGGGGCAATTGACGCCTTCACTGCTACAGGCACTTTCGCTAATAGCATTTGAAGCCGGCAGCGGGACCCGTGAGCTGATCGATGGCTGGTTTCGCGCTGCCGGGGTAAACTCGGCGCCGGTGATGCAACTCGGTAGCATTGAGGCTATCAAGCGTATGGTGCGTGCTGGTCTGGGATACAGTATCGTACCGAAGATGGCGGTGGCGGCTGAAGATGACCGCACCGGAATACGTGTACAGTCGCTATCGCCGCGGCTCTATCGCCAACTGGGCGTAGTGATGCGTCAGGATAAAGTTATCAACAAAGGGATAGCGGAGATACTGCGTCTGCTGCACCAACTAAAAATTTTGCCGTAGGCGTTATTCCTGGGCTGGGGTCGTTGGTGTCGCGGGAGCATCAATGGTGATGGTCGATTGCTGCGACTCTTGTTTGTCCTGATGATGGTACCAGGCACCGATAGAGGAGTAGACAAAGCGTCCAAAGAAGAAGAGAAAACTGATAAGTAGTACGATACGGGTCATGCGACGGTTAAATCGATGTCGTTTACGCATACTGGGTGCCTGACTCACAAAAGGTTCCTTGAAGTATACCCGAAGACGGGCGATGCGGGTATTAAGTCATAGTATAGCGGCGGGGTCAATTGTCGGCGGTGTAAAAATCGTAGTGCTAAAACATTACTTAATGTTATATAAGATGAACATCGTATTTACACGGATTTTGATTATTTCACCAGTCCGCAAAGAAATAAGTTTTATTAATATTAGCTAAATAGTTTGTTGATTTGCGTCAATTGCTTGATTCCATTGGTCACTAAAATCGTCCATCTGTTCCGCATCGTTATTACTTTCGCGGTTAGCCTGGTCGGGTTGGATGCCTGTCTGAATATACTCCGCAGGAGTTGGGGTAATCTGTCGAGCATCTATGAGTATTATTAAACTATACAAACGATATCAGGATAAATGGTGGGCGCTACCGCTCATCCTCCCTACGCTGCTGTTGCCGCTGGCGCGCGCCGCGAATACATTTGCAAATCTTAACGGTCACACCGTCTTTCTGTTTTATCTTCCGCTGGCGTTAGTATTGAGCCTGATGCTGTTTTTCGGCTGGGCGGCGATTCCGGGCATTATAGTCGGCTTACTGCTGACCATTACGCGCGGAATGACCTTCGAGCAATCTATCGGCGTATTGTTTCATTTTTTGATCCCCTCAGTGCTGTGCTGGGGCGGTTATCGCATTTTCGTTCCACGCCGTCAGCAGATTTCACATGGTAATGTTGCCCTGATGCCGCATCGGCTGTTCTGGCAGATGCTGCTGCCCTCGGTAATTTTTCTCATTATTTCGCAGATTGCTGAGTATCTTGGCCTGCATCCGCGGGCGGCGGAACTGGTGGGGTCAACGCCATTTAGTTTACGTTCGTTAATCACTTTTCAGGCGCTGATGGTGGGGTGCTTGACCGGTGTTCCACTGTGCTATTTTTTGCTGCGTGTTATTCGTAACCCGCTACACTTACGCGGTTTTATATCCCAGGTGCGTTTACAAATCGACCAAAAAATAAAACCGCTGGAAATTATTGTCTGGGCAATAGTATTGTTAATAATACTGGCTTTATTATTCATGCCGTTAAATGCCAGCAGCACGATATTTAGCACAAATTATACATTGTCATTACTTATGCCGGTCATGTTGTGGGGGGCGATGCGTTTTGGCTATCGTTTTATTTCCCTGGCGTGGCCGCCGATATTAATTCTGGTTATCCATTTTCATTACAGCTACCTGCCATTTTCCCCGATCTACAATAACCAGCTGGCGATTACCTCCTCCAGTTACCTGGTGTTCTCTTTTATTATCGCTTATATGGCAATGCTGGCGACGCAGCAGCGGATGATCCACCGTCGGGTTCGCCGGATGGCCTTTCTCGACCCGGTCGTTCATATGCCAAATTTGCGCGCCCTGAGTCGAGCGCTAAACCACTCGACCTGGTCGGTGCTGTGCTTTTTACGCATGCCAGAGCTGGAGTTGCTTGGGCGGCACTACGGCGTGATGCTACGCATTCAGTATAAGCAGCAGCTGTCGGAATACCTGAGTCACATACTGCAGCCGAACGAAATGGTCTATCACCTTTCGGGCCATGACCTGGTGATACGCCTGAATAGCGACGACCATCAAAAACGCATCGTGATGCTGGATGAGCGGATTAAGCAGTTCCGTTTTATCTGGGATGGTATTCCGCTACAGCCGCCCGTCGGGATCAGCTATTGCAACGTACGCTCTCCTGTCAAGCATCTGTATTTACTGCTCGGCGAACTGAATAATATAGCCGACATGTCATTGACCAGCGGCCACCCGGAAAACGTGCAGCGCCGCGGCGCCGTTCACGTTCAGCAGGGGTTAAAAGAACGCGTGTCAATGATGAACCAGATCCTGCAGGCGCTGGATCAGAATCGTTTTCGGCTGATGGCGCAGCCCATTATCGGCATGCGCGGCGATAGCTATCATGAAGTCCTGCTGCGTATGGTGGGCGAGCAGGGGGAGCTGGTTGCGCCGGATAATTTTTTGCCTGCGGCACACGAATTTGGCCTGGCTTCGCGCATCGACAACTGGGTTATCGACAATACGCTGGCTTTTATGAACGATAATCGACATGCATTGCCAGGCATGCGTTTGGCCATCAATCTGTCGCCAGTTTCGGTCAGCCGCAGCCGTTTCCCGGACGAAGTCGAGGAAATGCTGCATCATTATAATATCGAGCCCTGGCAGCTTATTTTTGAGCTGACGGAAAATCACTCGCTCAGTAATCCGGAACAGGCGCAACAAACCCTCGCGCGGTTGCAGGAGTTGGGATGCCGGGTGGCGATTGATGATTTCGGTACCGGCTATGCCAGCTATGCGCGGCTGAAAACGCTTAACGTGGATATGCTGAAAATTGACGGTAGCTTTATCCGTAATCTGGTCACCAGTAGTCTGGATTATCAGGTTGTGGTGTCGATTTGCCGGTTGGCGCAAATCAAAAATATGCAGGTAGTAGCGGAGTATGTGGAATCGCCGGAGATCCGCCAGGCGGTGATTTCGCTGGGGATTGATTATATGCAGGGCTTTGACATTGGAATGCCGGTTCCGATAGAACAACTGGCCTGCGCGGCTGACGTCGCATAAAAAACGGCCGGGCGTGTGACCCGGCCGTTTTAGTGAAAGATGTCAGCTTTACGCTTCTTCTTCAGTAATTTTCAGCAGCCATTCCGGCACGCCTTCCCAGTACTGTTGCTCTTTTTCCAGATCCAGCAGCACCAACGCATTCTGGCTAAACCAGTCATGCGGGAAAATTAACGTCCAGTGGTTGGCTTCCGTCTTCAATGTCAGTTTTGGCGGCGTAGTGGTCGCCTGACGCTGATTGTTCAGTAATACGCCCAGACGCAGTAGTTGGATCAGCGGCAAGAACTGTTTTTTCTTGAACAAGGTAAAACGCGGCAAATCATCAAGCTTGATAGCTTTGCGGTGATAGCGTACCAGCGTGGCCATCAGCGTCTGCTGCTCCTGATTAAAGCCCGGCAGATCGCTATTTTGCAGGATATAGGCAGAGTGGCGATGCATGCCGCTGTGGTTAATGTTCAGCCCCACTTCATGTAGCATTACCGCCCACTTCAGCAGGGCAGACAGATGCGGGTTAGCCAGTTTCGGGTTTTGCTCCTGCCACTGTTCCAGCATCTGAGTGGTAGTCTCCAGTACCCGGCGCGCCTGTTCGCGATCGATATTGTACTGGTTCGCCAGGCTCTGGGCCGTACGGCTGCGAATATCCTGGTGGCGGAAGCGACCTTCCATCTCGTACAACACGCCTTCGCGCAGGGCGCCGTCGGACAGGCGCAGTTCTTTGATCGCCAGCGCGTCGAATACCCCGCACAAAATCGCAAGGCCCGGGGCGAATACCGCTTTGCGGTCCTCCGACAATCCCGGCAGGCTTAATGAGTCGAAGTTTTTATTCTTCAGAAGCTCACTGACCAGCATTTCAAGACGTTCCGGGGTAATGAAGCCGTCTTTCTCCCCCATGGCGACCAGCACTTCGTGCGCGGCTTTGATGGTGCCAGAGGCGCCCAGCGCCACGTTCCACCCCTGAATACGGAACTGCCAGGCCAGGGTTTCCAGTTTCTGCACCGCCGCCAGGCGCGCGCGCTGGAAGTTTTCTTTATTGATAACGCCGCCGGCGAAATAGGCCTGCGAGAAGCTTACGCAGCCCATACGTCGGCTTTCAACCAGGCGGGGCTCGAAATCTTCGCCGATGACGAGCTCAGTCGAACCGCCGCCGATGTCGATAACCAGCTTACGGCCGCGCTCCGGTTGCGTATGTTCGACGCCCATAAAAATCAGACGCGCTTCTTCGTTACCGGAGATTATTTCGATGGGATAAGGGATAACTTTTTCCGCTCGTTTGAGAAAATCCGCCGCGTTAGCCGCCTGGCGCAGGGTATGCGTCCCGACGATACAAACGCTGGAAGGGGAGAATCCTTGCAGACGTTCCGCAAACAGCGACAGGCAGTTCAGCCCACGAGTAATCGCTTCTTCGCTCAACACCGAGTTTTCATCCAGGCCATCGGCCAGGTGGACGCGCTGCTTCAGGCGACCGATGATCTGCATTGCCCCGTCGACGACACGGGCGATCACCATATGAAAACTGTTCGAACCAAGGTCGACCGCAGCGAACTCCTGCGGCCGAGGTGTTTTTTCGTTTATTGGCATAGGTTAATCGGGTTGTTCGAGTGATTTGAGATAATCGTAAATCGCTATCTGTGCGCGTACTTTGCGGCGATTGCCGCGCGGCACGTAGCGATTACTCAGTTCTTTATCAAGATAGCGCGCTTTTACGGTATCGTTGAACAGGATATCGAGAATATCCAGTACGCGTTGCTTCAGACGCGGGTCCAGCAGCGGTACGGCGACTTCGATACGATAGTCGATGTTGCGTGTCATCCAGTCGGCGGAGGATAACCACACCTGTTTATCACCACCGTTTTCAAAACAATAGACCCTATCGTGCTCAAGGAAACGGTCAACGATACTAATCACGCGAATATTTTCGCTAATTCCCTCAAGACCCGGGATTAGCGAGCACATGCCGCGGATAAGCAGGTTAACCGGCACGCCGGTACTGGAGGCGGCATAGAGTCTGTCCACCAGCCCTTTATCGACCAGGTTATTTAATTTAAGCGTAATTCCGGACGGTTGCCCATTCTGCGCATTGGCGATTTCGCGGTCGATCATTTCATACAGCAGACGACGCGAGTTCTGCGGCGACACCAACAGGTAGTCGAAGCTGACTGGCCGGTAAGGGTTTTCGATAAAATTAAACACGCGACGGACTTCATTAGTGATGCGCGCGTCGGCGGTGAGGAGCGAATAGTCGGTGTAGATACGAGCGGTTTTCTCGTTGAAGTTGCCGGTGCCGATATGCGCATAACGCACTACCTCATCGCCTTCTTTACGCGAAATGAGGAAGAGTTTGGCGTGGATCTTCAGCCCCGGCGCCGAGAAGATAACGTGTACGCCGGCTTCTGTCAGACGTTTGGCCCAGTGAATATTGGCCTCTTCGTCGAAGCGAGCCTGCAGTTCAACCACCACGGTCACTTTTTTACCGTTGTGGGCGGCGTGGATCATCGAATCGATAATCCGTGAATCCTTAGCGACGCGGTAGATATTGATTTTGATCGCCAGCACGCTCGGGTCGAACGACGCCTGACGCAGCAGTTCAAGCACGTGCTCGAAGGTATGATACGGATAGTAGAGCAGTACGTCGCGTTCGCGGATGGCGTCAAAGCCGTTGCGAAATTTATCGAACCACAGGTGGCGCAGGCGCGGCATCGGTTTATTGACCAGATTGGCCTTGCCAACATTCGGGAAACCGATAAAGTCTTTAAAGTTGTGATAACGACCGCCCGGCAGCATCGAATCGTAGTTCGAGATGGAGAGCTTATCGCGCAGCATTTCGACCATCGCATCCGGCATATCGCGCTGGTAGACAAAACGCACCGGCTCGGCGGTTAAGCGCTGCTTCAGGCTGGAGGACATCAGCTCCATCAGGCTCGATTCCATTTCGTGTACCAGATCGTACTCGGCATCACGGGTCATTTTCATCGAGTATGCATTCAGGGCATCGTAGTCAAAGAAGCCCTTAAAGATATCATCCAGGCAGTAACGCAGAATGTTATCCAGCAGAATCATTGGCTTGCGGCGTCGCGGCGTCTCCGGCGGCAGGTTCACAAAGCGTGGCACCTTATCGGATGGAATCTCCAGCAGCGCATAGTTAATGGTATCGCCGCGGATAATCTCCACCGCCAGATAGGTGTAATCATCTTTCAGGAATTGAACCAGGTCCGTCTCGCGGTTGATCAGAATCGGCGAAATATGCTGGCGCAGATACTGTTTGAAGTAGTTGCGTAACCAGGATTGCTGGTTAACGGACAGCTGGCGTTCGTTAATCAGGAAGATCTGATTACGCGCCATTTCCAGCAGCAGTTCATTATAGAGACCATCAAATTCCTGATCGGCCTTTAGCACGCGGGCCTGGATTTTGCCTAACAGATGACGCGAATGGGCGGTACTACCTTGTTCTTCACTGATAAGAATGCGTCGCTTAAGTTCAGCGAAGCGCACTTTGTAAAACTCATCAAGGTTATTGGAGTAAATTCCTAAGAAGCGCATGCGCTCGATAAGCGGGTTGCTCTTGTCCGCCGCTTCCTGAAGTACGCGCTCGTTAAAGGACAACCAGCTGAGTTCTTTTTCGATGTATAGCTTTTCCTGGCCCATTACAACTCACACTCCGGATCATTGACGTCGCTTTTTCATTATGGCGAGCTTTGCCATTGAATGTCCAACTATGTCAAAGCAATATGACAGTTTTCTTGCAATCAGATGCCGGGAAAAAGCGGACGCGTTTGTTTGCTTACGTTATGTTCAGTCAGGGGCGAAATGGAGGGCGAAACAATGTGGGAAACGCGGGCGCTGGAGCTCAATAATCAGGACATCTGGCACTGGCCGTCGGCCTGTCGGTTGATTGAATACGCAATTGAGCATGATTTTAATACCGTGGTGGTGGGACAGGCCGAGTTATTTGGCAAGCTGGTTTCGCCACAGGGGTATACGCCTTTTGACTATAACGACCGATTGTCGAGCCAACAACGAGCGCGCTGTATCTATCTCAACCGGCTGGCGTTACGCTGCCGTGAGCAGGGGTTGCGATGTTATCTGCAGGCGAAAGAACTTAGCTTCCCGACCGAACTGTTATTAGCGCATCCGGAACTGCTGGATACCCCGCGCGGGGTGCGTTTTGATGTCGATTTCTGGAGCCGCTGGTTAACCGACAAAATCCGCGCCGTGTGTCAAAGCGTACCGGCGCTCACCGGTTTGATTATCGCGCTCTCCAGTACCGATGGATTATTACCGATCTCTCGCCCGCAGTGGGACAGACAACACGACGATCCCCGCCAGCCAGCGCAAAGCTTGATGCTCTACCGCCGCTGTTTTAACGCCCTGAGTCAGGCGGTAGCCGCGCAAAATAAGCATCTGGTACTGCGTGTCTTCCCTGCCAGCAATGACGATCTCAGTGCCGTGCTGGACGCGATTGAACCGTTGCCGCCTGCGGTTTCGGTATCGATAAAACTTACGCCGGAACGTTTCTGGCCTGCTTTCCCTAACAATCCGGCGCTGTTGGCGGTGCAGACGCGAGATGTATGGATCGATATCGATCTTGCCGGCGAAGAAGTGGGATGGGGAGTCATGCCGTTTTTACGTATTGATGAGCTGCAGGGGCGACTGTTGTGGTGTCAGAGTCGCAACCCGCGCATTACCGGCGCTATCTGTAAAACCAGTTGGGAAAGTATCGATAATCACTGGATCCCTGCGACGTTAAGCGAATGTAATCTCTTCGCCTGTAGTCAGTTGCTGGGCGAAGGGGCGGCGAAAAATCAACAGCAGTTACTGGTGCAATGGCTGGCGCAGCGTTACGGGTGGTGTCCGCCAGCCGAAGTCGCGCAGCAGTTCCAGTCGCTGCTTGAACAGGCGACGCAGACGCTCTATCAGTCAATATATGTGCGAGACCATGTTTTCCATCGCCATAGCCAATTGCCTGAAAGCTACGGCCAGGCGGTGTGGGGCCTTTACGGACAACTGGCGCGCAGTCACTGGTTACCCGGTTCGGCGCAGGATATCCACTTCACCCGCGACGACCCGCAGAAGTCGATGGCTAATCTCACGCAAATCGCGCAAGAAAAAGATGAGGTCGCAGCCAGCGCGCAGCTGCTGGGGAAAGCAGCGCAAGCGTTCGCTCTCACTGCGGATTTTCCCACCGCGCTGGCGCTTCGGTGGCGTGAGGAGTGGCAGGGATTGGCGCTCTATTGTCAGACGTTTACCCACGCGCAAAAGGCCTTCTTTACTCTGCACTTCGCCCGAGAGGTGGAAAACAGCTGGAGCATGCGGGAGATTTGCCATATTAACGTGCAGGCGTTATATCGCTGCGCATCGGAAATGGAAACGCTTTGTCAGCAGACAGGCGAGGCCTCACCGGCGTTTTACGTGATGTTCGATCCTGTACGAGCACGTAATCTGGCGGATAGCCTGAGCACCGAACTGACGGCGCTCAGATAGCCGTATTAAAGCGTGCGGCGTAGCGCTTCAACCAGGCACAGTATCGCCATTGCCTGGCCGTAGGGCATGGCGGTCAGGGGGATGTTACGATAGTGGTCGAGGTCGTTGCCCATCGCTGTGCCAAACGACACCTGCGTTAACTCTCCTTGCGGCGAGATATGTTCGATAATGCCCCGGCAGGCTTTCCCGGCGACCGGCAGAAACGCATCGTCGAGGTAGCCGAGGCGCACCGCCTTGAAAATACCCGCGGCAAAGCCTGCCGTCGCAGAGGCTTCCAGATAACTATCCGCGTCGTTAAGTAGCGTCGGCCATAGGCCGTTTTCGGCCTGGCAGCGGGCAAGGGCGCTGACCTGAATCTGCAGAGTATTTTGCAACTGGCGGTAAAAGGCGTCATGTTCGTCGAGCTCAAGCATCTCCAGCAGTTCCGGTATCGCCAGCGTTATCCAGCTATTGCCGCGGGCCCACAGCGCGCCGGCGAAATGGTGTCTGCCGTCGAAATGCCAGCCGTGAAACCACAGGCCGCTTTGGCGGTCGCTTAAATAGTGCAGGTGCTGCAAAAACTGAAATTTCGCCTCTTCTACCCAGCGCGGTTTACCAAACATTTTGCCGAGCATCGCCAGCGGCAGTACCGCCATCATGAGCGTATCGTCCCAGATTTGTTGATGATGGGGATTCTCATAGGTGACGTGTTGCAGGCAGCCCTCTTCGGTACGCGGCATCTGGCGATATATAGCATCTCCCCAGCTTTCCAGATAGGCGCGCCAGTCGCTGCGCGGCGTCTGTTGATAGCACAGCGCCAGGGTTAAAAACGGACAAGCGGTGTTGATGTTTTTCTCCGGCGTACCCTCGGCGAAACGGGCGCTAAACCAGCCGTCGATAAGTTCACGAGCCCGAAGCGATCCTGTCAGCTGCTGGTAGCGAAACAGGCCAAACAGGGCGATGCCATGCGTCCACTCCCAACCGTCCCAACCTTTGGTGTCAACCACCCGGCCATCTGCCAGCCGCTGCAAATACTCGCCGCTATCATCGGTAATCGCGGTTAAGTTGCCGATTAGCGCTTCGATGAGTGACTGTAATTCAGGACGGTTGTTTTTCTGCGACATAGTGATTTCCTTGAGAAGAAACGGCGGCGTGTTGCCAGCGATCGTTGCGATGAGGATGGCCGGTCAATAGCTCGATAGTTTCGCGGGTCTGCGGGCTGGCATCCTGTGGATGACCACCGGCGCGCAGACGCTCCAGTTCGCTAATCAGGATTTGATGTCGCGGCTGGCTCAAGCGAAAACGAAACGCGCCATACATTGCCAGTAAGGCCAGCAGGCCGGGGCCTACGAGGAATACCCACCAGATACCATTCAGCGCGGCGGTATTCTGCGTTTCGGCGCCTTTGGTGAATCCAAAGGCTTCCAGCGCCAGGCCGACGATAAACAGCGCCAGCGCCTGGGAGAATTTGCGCGTCAGCATCATCACCCCCGCGTAGATCCCTTCACGCCGCACGCCGGTGTAAGCTTCATCGATATCGGGCAGAAAATTGTAGACATTCCACGGGATAAGATAGGTGCCGCCGCGGGCGATACCCATCACGATTGCGCCGCCGAGTAGCAGCCAGGAAAGATGGCTGAAAGAAGCGGTCAATTGGCTGAACCACAGTAGCGCGCAGAGGATCAGCGCGATGGCGACCTTATAGGCGTTGCCGTTACCGACGCGGATGCAAAGCCAGGTAAATAAAGGGATCGCGAAGAACTGAAACAGCGTCATCAGACTCATGGCCTGCGAAGCCAGCGAGGTGCCGACACGTAGCACGTAGGTCATATAGTGCATAAACAGCGAGCCGAAAATATCCAACGCCACCGCGCCGCCGACGTACATCATGATATGAATACGGAAGGTCCGCAGACGGAAGGTCGAGGCCATTTCCCTATACAGCGAACGTAGCGTTTTGCCTAAACCTTGCTGCGTCTGCGGCGGCGGGAGATGCTCACGCTCCCACGTACCGCGCCAGACGAAGATCCACGGCAAGGCAAAAAGCAGGGCAAAGATAATGCCGATATAGAGAAACGCCTGCGATTTATCGGCGACGTGGGCCATGATTTGTCCGGGGATCAGCGCCGCGAGAAAGGCTGTCGCCTGAGCGAATAGCATTCGCGCGCCGGACATTTTCGAGCGCAAATCATAGCGGGTGGTCATCTCTGCAGGCAGCGTATCGTAAGGCACCATCAGCAGGGTGAAGACGGTGCTGAATAGTAGATAGGTACCAAGGTACCAGGCATAACCAAAACCACTTATCCACATCAGGGCGAAACAGAGCGATAACGGCGCGCCGAGAATAAAGAAGATCCGTCGCCGCCCCCAACGGGTGCGAATGTTGTCGGTAATGTAGCCCATCACCGGGTCCGTGATGCCGTCCCAAATCTTGGCGATGGCGAAAATAGAGGCCGCAGCGGCGGGCGAGAGCCCGGCGACTTCAATATAAAAGTAGAGCAGCCACAGGCCGGTGATGGTCATCGCGCCGCTGCCGAAAATATCGCCTATCCCCCAGCAGAGGATGTTGCGGGTTTTGACTTCTCGTTGTGGGGAGACTGTCCTCGTCATTGGAATATCTCTTATATGAAGGAAAGCGAGGTTGCACAGTAAAAGAGGGGGAAGGAGGCGAAAATCCCGACAGTCGGTTTTTCGTACCGTTCTGCGAGCAGCATGCCAAAAGGCGACAAAATGAAATAAATTCCGTGACGCTGCTCACATATGCAGCGGTTTAAGAGGGCGTTTACTGTGATAACGGCCCTGTTTTCATTTTTTCCGCAGGCAAATTTTGCGCGTAATCTCACGTTTTGCCCCAGAGCCTGACGGCGAATGTGAAAGAGTACGCAGATATTTCCGCGGTAGCGATTTCGACCCTACGCTTAGGGGGAGAGAGATGGTGAGATAGTCCCCACGTTGATTTCCAGGACATGCTATGAACATTTATCTTTCGCACCGCCATCCCCATGCGGATGGCGTGACGCCTGATACTGAACTCTTTCAACAGGCGCTGGACGAACTGGCGCAGGCGGGCGGCGGCCGGTTGGTGGTTGATTGTGGCAGGTACGCGCTCGGCGGTTTACGGATAGGCTCGAACACCTGTTTGTGGCTGTCGCCGGGCGCCGAGCTTATCGTTAGCGAAAACTATGATGACTTTGCTCAGGCGACGGCGCTGAGCCGGGCGGAATCTTCAGATCGGGCCTTCCTGTATGCTGTGGATGCACAGAATATTACCATCTGCGGAGGCGGCGAGATTTACGGGAGCGCTGACGGGTGGTTCTCCCGTGGCGTTGACGCCATGGGCTACCGCACGCCAGCCACGGCGCGCCCGCGGATCATTTTGCTGGAGAATTGCCGTCGCGTCCGACTGGAAAATATCACCGTACGACATGCCCCGATGTGGACAATCCATCTGGTCTCCTGCACGGGCGTGGTGGTTGACGGCGTTACCGTCGACAATGATTTGACGATGGCCAATACCGATGCGCTGGATATCGATAGCTGCCAGCAGGTCCATATCGCCAATAGCTATTTCAGCGCGGCGGATGATGCCATCTGTCTGAAGACCACCTATAAACCTGAGCGCATCCAGCGACCGTTACGTCAGGTAACCATCGTTAACTGCACGCTGCGCTCGAAAAGCTGCGCCTTTAAAATCGGTACTGAAACCTGGCAGGATATTGAAGATGTGCTGGTGAGTAACTGCACTATCTTTGACTCCAATCGCGGCATTGGCCTGATATCCCGCGACGGCGGGCGGCTACGGCGGATGATTTTTAGCAGCATTGCTTTTGATTGCGTGAGCGCGCCGGCCTGTCATTGGGGCGAGGCGGATCCTGTTTTCCTTTCCGCGCGCCGTCGCGATCCGGCGATTGAACCCGGCGAAATCTCACAGATCCAGTTCCGCGGGCTGGTTGGCGAGTGCGAAGGCGCGATAAACCTGCATAGTGAAACGCCAGGTCAGATCCGGCGCATTCTGTTTGACGGCGTGCAGCTCACCCAGAAGCTGAACCTGGCAGCGGAGCAGGGGCTTTATGATATCCGCCCGCCGTGTAATCCGATGTCGCCGACCGGGATGGGGATTGATAACGCCTGGTGTCTGAATCCGCAAAGCGGCCGAGTTTGGGGTGTCGAACCTTATCCCGGCGGTTTGCCGGTACTGTACGCCAACGGCGTAGCGGGTCTGACACTGCGCGAATTTGATTATCAGCGCCCGATACCATTACCGGCAGCCTGGAACCCTAACGCGCTATGTCTGGAAAACGGCGATAATTAGCGAGGAAACAAGAGAGGAAGGTGCCCCGGCGATTGCTTCGGGGCAGGTCGAACTTATTCTTCGGCGGCATAGCCCTGCGGCGGCAGCTTGCGATTATCCAGCCACGCAGAGTTAGCTTCCATACGCAGGCGGTCATCAACAAACCAGCTCACCACCAGCGGATAGATATCGTGCTCCTGCGCCTGAACGCGGGCGGTAACGTCATCTTCGCTGTCTTCCGGAAATACCGGCACCCGAGCCTGTAAGATCACCGGCCCGCCGTCGAGTTCGTCGGTGACGAAATGCACCGAGGTGCCATGTTCCTCATCACCGTTTTCCAGCGCCTGGCGATGAGTATGCAGCCCTGGATATTTCGGCAGCAGAGAAGGATGGATATTCAGCAAGCGCCCCTGATAGTGGCCCACAAACGCTGGGCTAAGGATGCGCATGTAGCCCGCCAGCACCACCAGATCGGGTTGGAAGACATCGATTTGCTGCATCAGCTCGCGGTCGAAGGCTTCGCGGCTATCAAACGCTTTCGGCGAGAGTGCAAAGGCCGGAATACCGGCCTCGCGGGCGCGCTCAAGGCCGAATGCTTCGGCCTTATTGCTGAATACCGCACGCAGGGTGCCGTTGATTTGCTTCCGGGCGCAGGCATCAATAATCGCCTGTAAATTACTGCCGTTACCGGAAATCAGCACCACAATGTTTTTCATTCAATGACCACGCGTTGTTCGGCATCGGATGCCTTGATGTAACCGATTTTCCACGCGTTTTCACCCTGCTCGTTCAGCAGGGCGATGGCTTTATCCGCCTCGGCTGCCGGCAGCGCGACCAGCATGCCGACGCCGCAGTTAAAGGTGCGGTACATTTCGTGGCTGCTGACATTACCGGCGGTTTGCAGCCAGTTGAAGACTTCCGGCCACTGCCAGGAGGACTCGTCGATTACCGCCTGGGTGTTGTCCGGCAGTACGCGCGGGATATTTTCCCAGAAGCCGCCGCCGGTCAGGTGGGCGATGGCGTGAACGTCGACGTTGGCAATCAGATTCAGAATCGATTTGACATAGATGCGGGTCGGCGCCAGCAGGTGGTCGGCCAGCGGTTTGCCGTTGAGGTCGGTGGTCTGCGGGTCAACGCCGCTGACTTCGATAATCTTACGTACCAGCGAGTAGCCGTTAGAGTGCGGGCCGCTGGACGCCAGCGCCACCAGCACGTCGCCATCGGTCACTTTGCTGCCGTCGATGATTTCTGATTTTTCTACCACGCCGACGCAGAAACCGGCCACGTCGTAATCTTCACCATGGTACATACCCGGCATCTCTGCCGTTTCGCCGCCAACCAGCGCGCAGCCGGACTGTAAGCAACCTTCGGCGATGCCGCTGATCACGCTTGCCGCGGTATCTACGTCCAGTTTACCGGTCGCGTAGTAGTCGAGGAAAAACAGCGGCTCGGCGCCCTGAACTACGAGGTCATTGACGCACATGGCGACCAGATCGATACCGATGGTGTCGTGACGTTTAAGGTCCATCGCCAGACGCAGCTTGGTGCCGACGCCGTCGGTACCGGAGACCAGTACCGGTTCGCGGTACTTCTGCGGCAGAGCGCACAGCGCGCCGAATCCGCCCAGTCCGCCCATCACTTCCGGGCGACGGGTTTTCTTCACCACGCCCTTAATACGGTCGACGAGAGCGTTGCCTGCATCAATATCCACGCCGGCATCTTTATAGCTGAGAGAGGTTTTATCGGTCACTGCGAAGTCTCCACGCGTTTGCGGTAGCAAGAAAAATCGGCGCAATTCTAACAGGGAAAGCAAACGTTTGCGAGCCTGCTTTACACTCGATTTAAAACGGCTAACAGATGAGCAAATTTGATACTGTTCACGAAAATGAAACCGGGTACAGTCTTCTGCTTGCCTCGCCTTTAATGAATGATCATTATGCCAATGAAACCGGTTTCTGTTTGGTGAAAAGCGCATAACGATCGTCTATAGGGAGAGTATATGTCCGGATTCAAAGAAGGTTTTCTGTGGGGCGGCGCGGTAGCGGCGCATCAGCTTGAGGGCGGCTGGCAAGAAGGAGGGAAGGGGATTAGCGTCGCTGACGTGATGACCGCAGGCGCCCATGGGGTGCCGCGAACGATCACCGACGGCGTACTGCCTGGTCATAACTATCCCAACCATGAGGCAATTGATTTTTATCATCGTTATAAAGAAGACGTAGCGCTGTTTGCCGAACTGGGATTTAAGTGTTTCCGTACTTCAATTGCCTGGACGCGCATTTTTCCGCGGGGCGATGAGCTGGAGCCCAATGAGGCGGGCCTGCAATTCTATGACGATCTGTTCGACGAGTGCCTGAAATATGGCATCGAACCGGTGATCACGCTCTCCCATTTTGAAATGCCTTACCACCTGGTGACTGAATACGGCGGCTGGCGCAACCGTAAGCTGATTGATTTCTTTGTCCGCTTCGCGAAGGTGGTGTTTACCCGCTATCAGTACAAAGTGAAGTACTGGATGACCTTTAACGAGATCAACAACCAGGCCAACTTCCATGAAGATTTCGCCCCCTTTACCAACTCCGGCCTGAAGTATCAGCCCGGAGAAGACCGTGAGCCGGTGATGTTTCAGGCCGCCCATTATGAACTGGTGGCCAGCGCGCTGGCGGTAAAGGCGGCACGTGAGATTAATTCGGACCTGCAGATTGGCTGTATGATCGCGATGTGTCCAATCTATCCGCTCACCTGCGCGCCGGACGACATCATGATGGCGATGAACGCTATGCATCGTCGTTACTGGTTTACCGATGTGCACGTGCGTGGCCGCTATCCGCAGCATCTGCTCAACTACTTCGCGCGCCGCGGTTTTACGCTGGATATCACCGACGCCGATCGCCTGGCGTTAAAAGAGGGTTGCGTCGACTATATTGGTTTTAGCTACTATATGTCCTTCGCCACCAAAGCGACTGACGATAATCCGCACCTGGATTACGACGAAAGTACCAGCCTGGTCTCCAACCCGTACGTCAAGAAATCGGATTGGGGCTGGCAGATTGACCCGGTTGGTCTGCGCTACTCGCTCAACTGGTTCTGGGATCACTATCAGTTGCCGCTGTTTATCGTTGAGAACGGCTTTGGCGCCATTGACGTGCGTGAAGCGGACGGCAGTGTGGACGACCAGTATCGTATCGAGTATCTCAGCGCCCATATTGCCGAAATGAAAAAAGCGGTAGTGGAGGATGGCGTCGATCTGATGGGGTATACCCCGTGGGGCTGTATCGATCTGGTCTCCGCCGGTACCGGCGAGATGAAAAAACGCTATGGATTTATCTTTGTCGATAAAGATAACGACGGTCGCGGCACGTTGGCCCGCAGCCGTAAAAAATCCTTTGCCTGGTATCAGCAGGTTATTGCCAGTAACGGCGAAAATCTGTAATCGCCAACTAGCATAGCCTTGTCAAAGATAAAAGCCGAAGGGGAACCTCCGGCTTTTTTTGTTTGTTTTATAATGTGTAACAATCCATAAATCACTTTGTTTGATATACGTCAAGCAAGATGGGTATGGCGCAATCCGCAAAAAGCGGTATAATCCCGCGATTTTTTTTGTGGCTGCCCCTCAGAGGAGAAAGAGAATGAAGATCGTGGAAGTGAAACATCCACTCGTCAAACACAAGCTGGGCCTGATGCGTGAGCATGACATCAGTACTAAACGCTTCCGTGAACTCGCCTCAGAGGTTGGTAGCTTACTGACCTACGAAGCAACCGCCGATCTCGCTACCGAGCGTGTCACTATCGAAGGCTGGAACGGTCCGGTCGAAGTTGAGCAGATCAAAGGTAAGAAAATTACCGTGGTGCCTATCCTGCGTGCCGGTCTGGGGATGATGGAAGGCGTGCTGGAGCACGTGCCTAGCGCTCGTATCAGCGTGGTTGGCATCTACCGTGATGAAGAAACGCTGGAGCCGGTTCCTTACTTCCAGAAGCTGGTTTCTAACATTGACGAGCGTATGGCGCTGGTAGTTGACCCGATGCTGGCAACAGGCGGTTCGATGATCGCAACTATCGACCTGCTGAAAAAAGCGGGTTGTTCGAGCATTAAGGTGCTGGTGCTGGTGGCGGCGCCGGAAGGCATTGCCGCGCTGGAGAAAGCGCATCCTGACGTCGAGCTGTATACTGCGTCCGTCGACCAGGGCCTCAACGAGCACGGATACATTATTCCGGGACTCGGCGATGCCGGCGATAAGATTTTCGGTACTAAATAAATGATGAAGTGATAAAAAGCCGACTTTGAGAGTCGGCTTTTTTTTGAATAAATCACGCCCACAACAAATAACAAACGACTCTCAGAGGATAACATTATGACGCGCCGTGCAATCGGGGTGAGTGAAAGACCGCCGCTTTTACAGACAATCCCGCTTAGTTTGCAACATCTGTTCGCCATGTTTGGCGCAACGGTTCTGGTGCCTATTCTGTTCCACATTAACCCGGCTACCGTACTGCTGTTTAACGGCATCGGTACGCTGTTGTACCTCTTTATCTGTAAAGGCAAAATTCCGGCCTATTTGGGGTCGAGCTTCGCCTTTATCTCCCCGGTGCTGCTGCTGTTGCCGCTGGGTTATGAAGTGGCGCTCGGCGGTTTCATTATGTGCGGCGTCCTGTTCTGCATTGTCTCCTTTATTGTCAAAAAAGCCGGTACCGGCTGGCTGGATGTGATGTTCCCGCCGGCGGCGATGGGCGCCATCGTGGCGGTTATAGGCCTCGAACTGGCGGGCGTGGCGGCTAATATGGCCGGGCTGCTGCCGGCCTACGGCCAATCGCCCGATAGCAAAACCATTATTATTTCGATGGTGACGCTGGCGGTGACGGTTTTTGGTTCCGTACTGTTCCGCGGCTTCCTGGCGATTATCCCGATTCTTATCGGCGTGCTGGTAGGCTATGCGCTCTCCTTCGTGATGGGTGTGGTCGATACGACGCCTATCGCCGAAGCGCACTGGTTTGCACTGCCGACCTTCTACACCCCGCGCTTTGAGTGGTTTGCCATTTTCACTATTTTGCCTGCCGCGCTGGTGGTGATCGCCGAGCACGTGGGGCACCTGGTGGTGACCGCCAATATCGTTAAACGCGATCTGATCCGCGATCCGGGTCTGCACCGCTCGATGTTCGCCAACGGGCTGTCGACGATTGTCTCCGGTTTCTTTGGCTCAACGCCAAACACCACCTACGGTGAAAATATCGGTGTGATGGCGATTACCCGCGTATACAGTACCTGGGTTATTGGCGGCGCGGCGATTATTGCGATTCTGCTCTCCTGCGTCGGCAAGCTGGCGGCGGCGATTCAGATTATCCCGGTACCGGTGATGGGCGGCGTTTCTCTGCTGCTGTACGGGGTGATCGGCGCATCCGGTATCCGCGTGCTGATCGAATCAAAAGTCGATTACAGCAAAGCGCAGAACCTGATTCTGACCTCAGTTATTCTGATTATCGGCGTGAGCGGCGCGAAGGTGCATATTGGCGCGGCGGAGCTGAAAGGCATGGCGCTGGCGACGATCGTCGGTATCTGTCTGAGCTTGATCTTTAAACTGATCAGCGTTCTGCGTCCGGAAGAAGTGGTGCTGGACGCCGCGGATAGCGAAGAAGCGAAATAACGATCCTGATACCGGGCAGCGATCCTGCCCGGTTCTCTCCGGACCTAAAACTGTGTTAAACTCTTCGCGTTTTTCTGTAAGCCTATGTTGAGGTCCATCTGAACGCTCCGGCACAGCTCTCTTTGCCACTGTATCTTCCTGACGACGAAACGTTCGCGAGTTTCTGGCCGGGTGATAATCCTTCCCTACTTGCCGCTCTGCAGAACGTGTTGCGGCAGGAACACAGCGGATACATCTATATCTGGTCTCGTGAAGGCGCGGGGCGTAGCCACCTTTTGCATGCCGCTTGCGCTGAGCTATCCCAGCGTGGCGATGCCGTCGGCTACGTGCCGTTGGATAAGCGCACGTGGTTCGTGCCGGAAGTGCTGGACGGCATGGAGCAACTGGCGCTGGTGTGCATCGATAACATCGAGTGCGTGGCAGGGGACGAGCCCTGGGAGATGGCTATCTTTAATCTCTATAACCGTATTCTCGAATCAGGTAAAACCCGCCTGCTGATCACCGGCGATTGCCCGCCGCGGCAGCTGCATCTCGGCTTGCCGGATCTCGCCTCGCGCCTTGACTGGGGGCAAATCTATAAGCTGCAGCCGCTGTCGGATGAAGATAAGCTGCAGGCGCTGCAGCTACGCGCCAGACTGCGCGGTTTCGAGATGCCGGAAGACGTCTGCCGATTCCTGCTCAAGCGGCTGGATAGAGAAATGCGCTCGCTGTTTATGACGCTCGATCAGCTCGATCACGCATCGATTACCGCCCAACGAAAACTGACGATCCCATTTGTTAAAGAGATCCTGAAGCTTTAAGCCGAAAGCGACGCCAGTTCCTGCTCTGCCAGCCCGGTTAGCTGCGCCACCAGCGCGGGGGCGAGACCGCTACGTAACATCGCGGCGGCGATACGCTGTGCTTCTTCTTTCCGGCCTTCTTGCCGGCCCTCTTGCCGTCCCTGAAGCAAACCGCGCTCCAGCCCTTGCTGCTCGAGATATTCTGCAATAGTCATCAGCGTCTCCTTATGTTGCGGCGTCCGGCGCGCCAACTCACGAATAAACTTTATCGGTTCGCGGCTATTTCCCGCGAGCACCAGGTAGTGCATTAGCGCCTGCACTTGTGTTTGCGTGGCTAATCCAGTCAATAATAATTCGCTCAGCTTGTCGAGTAACTGCGCCAGATCGCGTTGTCGAATATGTTTTTGCAGTAATTCCAGCGTTGCCATACGTTGATGAGTGGCGATTTCATCATCCGGTATGACGGTGATATCCGCCAGTGGAAATTCGCCGTGGTAAAGCGTGGTCGCCAGCTCCGGCGCGGCAAACTCATCCAGCCAGCGCATTGAAAACGGATAGGGCGTCACCAGACCGTGATAGAAAAGCACCGGGATCACCAGCGGAAGTTTTTCGTGTCCGGCATCAAGGTGGCGCTGCATGACGGCGACGGCTTAGCGCATCAGTCGAAAGGCCATATGTCGGTCGGGGCTACTTTGATGTTCGATTAGCGCGTAAATATAGCCGTCGCCCGCAGTGGTTTGCAGCGAGTAGAGAATATCGGAATAGTAAGGTCTGAGATCTTCTTCGATAAAATTACCTGATTCTAAATGTAGCGTGCGCAGATCGCAGATCTCCTTTAGCGCTTCAGGAAGATACAACCGGAGAAAATCACGCGCGGTATCCGAATGGGAAAGGTAGGTTTTAAATACTGCGTCATGCGGCGTGGAAATAGCTTTTTTCATTGGCAATCCGTCCAGTGGATTCAGGTGACGGACAGACAGTAGCACCACTGTGCGGGCAGGGGGAGTTGGCCTGTATTTTCTGGAAGCGGGCACGAAAAAAATCACGCCGCGGGCAAGACCGGCGGCGCGTAGGGGTTAGCTGACGATTTCCAGTACCTGTTCCGGCGGGCGGCCGATACGCGCCTGGCCGTGGCTGACCACGATGGGCCGTTCGATGAGCTTCGGGTTCTCGACCATGGCCTGAATCAACGCCTCTTCGCTGAGCTGTGGGTCGGCGAGATTGAGCGACTTATACAGATCTTCTTTCTGGCGCATCAGTTCACGGGCGCTGCTCATATTCAGCATTTTCAACAGCTGGCGCAGCGTCGCGGCATCCGGCGGCGTCTCCAGATACAGCACCACTTCAGGGTCGATGCCGTTAGCTTTCAGCAGGCTGAGCGTGTCACGGCTCTTCGAGCAGCGAGGGTTGTGGTAAATTTTTACCGCGTCAGACATGTGGTCTCCTTACATTTTCTGATAGGGGCGGAATCTTTCCTGCAGCTGGCGCAGCTGGTCGATGCGAGCGTCGTAGCGCGCCTGCTGCAAACTGCCCAATTTCACTTGCGAACTGGCGCTGCTCAGCAGCGAGATGGCCTGGTCAAGCCTACCGGCCAGCGCCATGCCTTCGGCTCGCGCCGCCAGCTCCTGGTCGCGATGACCCAATGCGCCTTCCGCCTGCGCCAACAGGTCCCAACCGTTGCCGTCATCTTTATTGTTAAAGGTGTAGCGGTTGAGAATGGTCGCGGCTTCCGCCGGCTGCCCGCCCTGTACGTAGGCATTGGCCAGGTTCAGCTGCAGGACCGGATCGGTGCGGATCTCTTTGGCGTTTTTCAGGCGGTTAATTGCGTCAGTGGTCTTTTTCTGCCCAAGATCGATATCGGTGGCGAGATCCAGATACCAGGGATTTTGTGGGTCGGCGCTGAGCAGCGGCTGCAGCGCTTTGCGCGCCTGATCGTAGTTATTGCTCTCCATAGCCAGTAGCGCGCGGCCATACTGCGCGGCGTGCTGTTCGCGGATGTTCCCTTTTGACCAGGCGTCAAGCAGATCGCTGCCGAGCTTATTTTCCCCGGAGTTGTACATACCGAGGGTACGGGCCTTGGCGAGATAGAAATCCGCCGACGACTGGACTACCACCGGGCGCATCTGATTGGCGCGGTTACGGGCGTCGGCCAGACGGCTTTCCGGCAGTGGGTGAGTGAGCAGCATTTCCGGCGGGCGGCTGGAATAGCGGGATTCGTCGAGTAATTTACCCATAAACGCCGGCATCGCCTGCGGATCGAAACCGGAGCGCTGCAGTACCTGAATACCGATGCGGTCGGCTTCTTCTTCGTTCTGACGGGTGAAGCTAATCATCCCCTGTTGGGTGCCAGCCAGGGTGCCGGTTAATGCCGCCATCCCCGCCTGCGGGCTGGCCATCGCCAGCAGAATAGAGCCCAGCGCGCCAACCCAGGTTAGCGGCGCGCTACGTTTTTGATCTTCCATCGCACGCGCCAGATGGCGCTGGGTGACGTGGGAGATTTCGTGCGCCATTACCGAGGCAAGCTGGCTTTCGTTATCCGCATAGCGGAACAGCGCCGAGTGCAGCACCACGTTGCCGCCGAAGAAGGCAAAGGCGTTAATCTGATCGTTATTAATCAGATAAAAGTGGAACGGCGTACGGACGGAATTAGCGTGAGCGACCAGGCGCATGCCCAGCCCGTTAATGTATTGCACCAACAGCGGGTCGTTTATCAGCGGCGCGCTACCGCGTAGCTGGCGTACGTAGTAATCCCCCATCTGCATTTCCTGACCGATGGAAAGGGTGCTTCCTGCCGAGGTGCCCATATCCGGCAGCGTATCCGCCGAGTCAGCGGCAGCAGGTAATATCGTCCCCAGCGTCAACGACGCGACGGCGGCGGCCACCAGCGTTTTCTTTAACTGCCTGAACATAACCTCTGTCCTGTAATGTGGGTGTGCCAGTTTGACCGGTTGTGCGGCCCAATGTTCCCATGCCGCAGATTCAGCGAGTTTAGCTGTCGTTGATGGCGTTGAAAATATGATATTCGCACAGTTGTGCAGGTTTGTGTCATAGCCAATAAAAAGCGAAGTCTTTTTTGTGACACTTAGATACAATTCCCAGGATTGTGGCGATTTGCGCTTCAGGGAAGGGTTTATGCTTGAGATGTTAATGCAGTGGTATCGTCGTCGTTTCAGCGACCCGGAAGCGATAGCGCTGCTGGTTATTCTGCTGGCCGGCTTCGGCATTATGTTCTTTTTCAGCGGGCTGCTGGCGCCGCTGCTGGTCGCCATCGTGCTGGCCTATCTGCTGGAGTGGCCCACCGTTCGTCTGGAGCGTATCGGCTTGTCGCGAACCTGGGCCACCTCGCTGGTGCTGGTGCTATTTGTCGGTATCTTGCTGTTAATGGCCTTTGTGGTGATGCCGGTGGCCTGGCAACAGGGCATTTATCTCATCCGCGATATGCCTGGTATGCTCAATAAGCTTTCCGATTTCGCCGCCACGCTGCCGCGGCGCTATCCGGCATTGATGGATGCCGGCATCATTGATGCAATGGCCGAAAATATGCGCAGCCGCATGCTGACCGTTGGCGATTCGGTAGTGAAGTATTCGCTCGCCTCGCTGGTCGGCCTGCTGACGCTGGCGGTTTATCTGGTCCTGGTTCCGCTGATGGTTTTCTTCCTGCTGAAAGATAAACAGCAGATGCTCAATGCCGTACGCCGCGTATTACCGCGTAATCGCGGCCTGGCGGGGCAGGTGTGGAAAGAGATGAACCAGCAGATTACCAACTATATCCGCGGCAAGGTGCTGGAGATGATTGTCGTCGGCGTCGCCACCTGGATAGGCTTCATTCTCTTCGGTCTCAACTACTCGCTGCTGCTGGCGGTGCTGGTGGGATTCTCGGTGCTGATTCCGTATATCGGCGCTTTTGTGGTCACCATTCCTGTGGTCGGCGTGGCGTTGTTCCAGTTCGGCGCGGGTACTGAGTTCTGGAGCCTGTTTGCCGTATACCTGATAATTCAGGGGCTGGATGGCAACCTGCTGGTGCCGGTTCTCTTCTCGGAGGCGGTGAATTTACATCCGCTGGTGATTATTCTGTCGGTAGTGATTTTCGGCGGGCTGTGGGGTTTCTGGGGGGTATTCTTCGCGATTCCGCTGGCGACATTAATCAAGGCGGTGGTTCACGCCTGGCCTGATGGAATGGTTATTGAAGACGAGTGACGCGCTGATTGACGCAAAAAAACGCCGGGCGATTTATTATCCCCGGCGTTTTCATTTAGACGTTATGCGTTTTCTTTCAGCCAGTTCAGCACGACATCGTGGTGATTGCTGGTTTTGAAGTTATCAAACACATGTTCAATCTTGCCGTCAGCATCAATGAGGAAGCTAATACGGTGAATGCCGTCGTAGGTTTTCCCCATAAATGATTTTTCGCCCCAGACGCCGAACTGTTCGCAGACCTGATGATCTTCATCAGACAGCAGCGTAAAGTTCAGCAGCTCTTTTTCGGCAAAACGAGACAGTTTTTCTGGTTTATCAGTGCTGATACCCAGTACTTCGACGCCCGCTTTTTTCAGGTCGTCCATATTATCGCGTAAACCGCCCGCTTGTACGGTGCAGCCTGGGGTCATGGCTTTCGGGTAAAAATAAACCAGAACACGCTGTCCCTGGAAGTCGGTTAAATTTACTTCCTCGCCGTCCTGGTCCGGTAAGCTAAATTTCGGTGCGATATCACCGGCTTTCAGTGGGGTCATTGGTTAAACTCCATCCTGTTCATCATGCTGTGAATAATTAACGATGTTAATACTGCCTTGTGCGCTCAGTTCTGTACATAGTGCTTTGAACGCTTGCTCGATATTTGTCGTGTTTTGCGAGGCAGGACTGTGTGCGGTGATTTGAATAAATAGCTGAGCGGCGTCTTTATCTTCTCCCGGTTGAGTACGGGAGACCAGTTCGGCGATATTCATATTCCACGTGTCGCACAGCGCGGTAAAGCGCTCAATGATATGCGGCGAGTCCGGCACCTCTACCTGGATCCAAACCGTATTCGGCATCGCCTGCGGTGGGCGGGCGGAGGTGCGCTTCATTACGATCAGCAAATCCAGCTCGGCTCCTTTTAACGGCAGCGTTGATTCGATCAGGTTAATCGCGTTCCACGAGCCGGAAAGCAGCATTATAAACGTGAACTCGTCGCCGAGCATGGCCAAGCGGCTGTCTTCAATATTGCAGCCGCAGCTGCTGACGTGGCGAGTGATTGTGTTTACGATGCCGGGGCGGTCTGCGCCCAGAGCGGTAATCACCAGATAGTGTTGTAATGAGGCTGTCAAACCTGTTCTTCCTTTAAAAAGGTGAGGTAACATTAGGAAAGCATAAAAAAAACCGGCGTACAACATCCCAGATGGCGTTGGGTCTCTTGCTTTTATTGCAGCACCAAACGTAACATTGAGAATCTTGTCCCACTTCTGCTC